>TARA_R110002051_G_scaffold8257_5_pt1 | contig 11876 bp, 10 predicted proteins | sample TARA_R110002051 | Tara Oceans TARA_R110002051 (sample SAMEA4397023) | marine metagenome | biome: Polar Biome; feature: [MES] marine water layer (ENVO:01000295) within the mesopelagic zone...; material: water (ENVO:00002006), including particulate matter (ENVO:01000060) such as......
GGGTTCATGACATAAACCAAATTGGTTATGTTGAATCGAAGTATTTTTTTATTTCTTTTAATTATTGGTTCATTGAGTGGTTTAGCACAAGAAGAACCCGTTACTTATACTATTGGCGAAAAATTCAATGATAAATACCGGTATTCTAATATGTTGGCCATCGCAGATGATGGCAATGAAGGTACTATAGTTGTAAGGGCATATTATACGGGAATCATTCTGCGTCCTAAAGGGTATTTCATTGAACATTATAATAAAGATTTAGAGCTAGTTTCCGAATATAATTACAAACTAAAAGACGCCAATTTTATTGATGCCTATGTGCGTAATGGGCAGGTATATCTATTGTTTTTAGAATATAGTTATAGAAATAAAAGTTACCAGTACGAAGTACATAGAAGTCCGTTTTCTCAGTTTCAATTTACAAAAGAGACTATTCTGTCAATTGAATCTGACCCAGTAGAACAGCCATTAGATAGAAATTTTTATAATAGAAATTTCTCCTCAGGATTTACGACATCTGTTCTTTTTAACGATGATAAATCGGCATTTGCAATTACGACGCATTACAAGAAGAAAAAGGTTGATCAGCACATAATTCATGTGTTCAATTCGAACTTGACTAAATTAATGGAGCATGATTTTTCTGATGAGGTTGAGGAAAAGAATTATGCCTTCGAGAATATCCTATTCTCAAAAGATTTACAAAACGTTTATCTTGTAGGAAAAGCTTACTTTAAAAAGAAACGTTTTAATGCCACAGAACGTAAGTTTCAGTATGAAATGGTTCGTATCTCAAAAGATAGCCGTAGTGTTCAATCTTTCTATACTCCCAATAAATTTCCAGAAGCCTTGAAGCCAATATTTAAAGGTGATGATTTATTGTGCATTGGGTTTTATGCAGATCGTAAGGATAATCGATTCAACGGTATTTCTTATTTCAAATTAAACCCAATTACTTTAGAAACGGAGACGAGTAAGTTCAATCCGTTTTCAGAGCAGTTTATGTTGGATAAATTTGGTAGAGAAGATGATAAGGCGATTAAAGATTTAGTTTTTAAAGGAATGGATGTTACCAAAGACGGAAACATTCTTTTTAATGCAGAAGAGTATTTCACTAGTTCAAGCGTACAGTCGAATTCAAGTGGAGGTCGAGTGATGGTAACTAGGTATCACCATAATGATATCATCAGCGCGAAGTTAAGTTCGACAGGAGATTTGGTTTGGGCTCGAAATATTAATAAAACAGAAGTTACACAAGGCGATGGAGCGTATGCTTCTTATAGTGCCTACACAAAAGGTGATACTACATACTTTTTTATAAGTACATCAGCAGAAAATCCTCAGCAATTAAGTGATGACAGAATCATGTTCAAGCAAGGCTTGAGTAGAAATAGAAATGTCTTTCTAATTCGATTAGATGAACAAGGTCATATGACCTACAGCAAAGTTATTGATGATACTGAAGCTCGACTCCCTTTAATGGTTTCAGTACCCTATACTGACTATTTAAAAGATGAACTTACCTTCTATGCTAAAAGAGGTACTAAAAAACAACTAGTTCAAGTTGCTGTTAAATAAATCTAACTTTAGGATTATTTCCATATTTTTGGAATAAATCCTAAAAAATGAATTCTAATTCTTTTCTGAAGGGTCGAGGGGCACAACAGAATACCGACAATAAATTCTCTGCGTATAGCTATGAGGTCCGTGATGATTTTTTGGAGTTCTGTAGGTTAGAAGGCGAAATTGCAGACGCTAATAAAACTCAATACATCCCTATATTTCCTAAAACGATTGTCAACAAAGTAACGAGTCCAGATGTTGGTATGAGTTACTCTATGAATATGTACCAAGGCTGTGAACATGGTTGTATTTATTGTTATGCCAGAAATGCGCACGAATTTTGGGGCTATAGTGCCGGGCTTGATTTTGAACGAAAAATTTTAGTTAAACATGATGCACCAAAATTATTAGAAGAAAAACTAAAAAGCAAAAGTTGGAAAGCCTGTACCATAGTCTTATCCGGTAATACGGATTGTTATCAACCTGCCGAAAAAGAATTTCAATTGACACGTAAATGTTTGGAAGTCTTTTTAAAATATAGGCATCCGGTCGGTATCATAACCAAAAATGCATTGATTCTAAGGGATTTAGATATTCTAAAACAATTAAATGAATTTGGCTTAATCGGTGTAAATATTTCTATTACATCTCTATCGGAAAAGACAAGAAGAATATTAGAGCCAAGAACCACGACTATTAAAAAACGTTTGGGGGCTATTAGGGTTCTATCAGAAAACTGCATTCCAGTAAATGCGATGTTAGCGCCAATTATTCCGGGAATAAATAGTCATGAGATTTTGAGTTTAGCAAAGGCGGTAACAGAAAACGGGGCCTTGTCAATGGCTTTTACTATCGTTAGACTAAATGGCGCTCTAGGTGAAATTTTCACTGATTGGATCAAGAAAACCTTGCCCGATAAAGCTGATAAAGTTTTGCACCAAATACAAGAGTGTCATGGGGGAACCTTAAACGATAGTAGGTTTGGTGTTCGCAGTAGAGGAGAAGGTAAAATTGCAACCCAAATCCATGATATGGTACGGTTGGCTAAAATGAAGTACTTCAAGGATAAAAAATTCCCTAAATTGAATACGAATATGCACGAGGCCTACAAAGATGGTCAACTGAAATTGTTCTAGTGCGCCGCCTTGTTCAAAAAGACTCAAACATCATTTGGTATTTGCAAATACTTGTATTAAATCTTAGTCAAAGTCCAAATAATAATCAAAAAAGGGTAGAACCTGTTGAGGAATTCTACCTTCTTTTGTATAAATATTGCTGGTATGCGTACCTATATATTCTTCGGAAAAATGTTCCACACCTACGTTTTCCAATGCCTGACTGAACATTTTACATTGTATCGTAAACCGCTCACCTGCATTGCGTCCCCAATCTAGTTTTATAGCGTTTAATTTATTTAAGTTATCTATATAATCGGGTACCATATAAAAGGGCATATTGGCATGCCATTTTTTTAAAATAGCTTCATGTACTTTTAGTGTTTTACCTTCATAAGAAAAGGGTACATCACAATAAAATGGTCCATTTAAGGCATTTGCAGACCATGATCTGGCAAAGGCCAGAATCACTTTGCCAAAATAGGTTTTTGAGAGGTCTTCAAGGGTTGCGGCTTGATCATATTGTCTATAACTGTCGCTATTTGGGCCATATTCTCTAACGATGGCCAGTGCACCTGGACTTATTGCATACACAGCCCCAAATATATCTGGATGCTTCATAGCAATCTTGATGGCACCATAGCCGCCCATGCTATGTCCTGTTATACCGCGACTTTCCTTTTTGGCCAATGTTCTATAATTGGTATCCATATAACTAACCAGATCCATTGAGGTGAAGTCTTCCCAATTGCCAAATATTCCCGTATTGGAATAAAAACTACCGTCATACGTAGTTTTTTGGTCTGGAATTACTAGAATAAAGGGTTTAATTTTTTGCGCCGCCAAGGCATAGTCCAATAGGTCTTTCATTGGATTGATGAGGTTATCATCATTCAAAAAGCCATGTAAGAAATAAATCACTGGATACCTTTTGTTTGTTGATGAGTAATTGGGTGGCAGGTATACCGAAATAGATCTCTTTGGATTTTCACCCATCTGGTTCTCTAAATTTTTCGAGTATAAAGAGTCTTTAACAACAGTGCCGACCTGTTCTTTTTGTGCCGATAGGGTGAAGGATACAAAAACGGTGAAAATTAATAGTACAATTTTACGCATAGTAGATAGATTTAATTAATAGTCATGTTGAGTAATTGTGCACCAAGGGTTTTTCCATGCTTATCCAAGGCTGTTGAATTCGTGACCCCACCGTTCAATGCATCATACATAACAAAATTAAGAGCCCCTAACTGCGGGAGTTCATATCGAATGATATCGCCTTTTACTTGGTCACCATACCATTGTTTTAAACGGGTGTTAGTTACCTTGTCCTTGATGAGTTTAAAATGTTCCAAATTATGGACAGTAAGTGAAATGTTACTTATATTTCCTTTGTCTCCAGTTCTGGCGTGAGCTATTTCCCAAAGTTTCATAGGCTATAGAGTTGTATAGGTGGTTGAGATTTGAATGTCTTTTTTAGGCACTAGAATAGAAGCAATGGCAATAATTTCAGAAACCTTTTTTGTTGCCCCACCACCTCCAGATGGGCCGTTTGTGTATAAGGTCTCTACTTCGTTGGCAATCTGTTGCGCCTCGGTTTTAAGTATGGTTTTACCCGCTACCCTGAGTCGTACTTCATTAGGTTCGTTTGAATAATCTGTATTTGGCAAAAGCGAGTTGATCCCAATAAGTTCTAAACGAAGATCCTTAATTGAAAAGGGTAATAACCCCAATCGTTTTTCAACGATGTCTTTTGCCAACAAGGCCCGTTTAAGACAATTGGCGCCACCGTAGCTCATTTCACCTTCCCCTATAAACCCATTTTCATAGCCGACACTAACTTTGTAGGTTGCTGTGGCCGGCTTTGAACTCGCTCCTTCAAAGTATACTACATCCTTACTTTTTGGGGTAAAAATTACTTTTGAAAAATCAGCTGTACAGTCAGGTGTTATATAGTTTTCAGGGTCATGGATCTCATAGAGCAATTGTTCGGTGCAAGTGGCTTTGGTTACCAAACCGCCGGCATCTTGTAATTTGGAAATGTACCCTTGGCCATTACTGTCTATTTCAACAAAAGGGAAACCCAAATTCCATAGTTCGGGAACTTCTTTTTTTCCGGGATCGGCAAAATATCCTCCAGTTACTTGACCAGCACATTCCAATAAGTGACCTACTAAAGTACCCGTACCCCAATAATCGGCTTGATGTTTTTTCCATCCAAATTCATATATCATTGGAGCCAAAAATAACGACGGATCCGCCACTCTTCCAGTAATTATTACGTTAGCTCCATTCTGTAGGGCATCTACAATACCATCACATCCCAAATAGGCATTGGCAGAAATTATTTGTTCATTTAGGGTACTTAATGGTTTGCCCGTTTCAATAATTGGAAAATCTAAGTAATCTGATATGTTTTCATGAATATCGTCACCGGTAATAGCAGCTATTTTTAGATTTTTCAGATTCATTTTATGCGCCAATTTTGCAATATCTTCCATAGCGGATAAAGGGTTGGCAGCACCCATATTGGTAATAACCTTAACTTTATGTTTAATGGCCAACGGTAGTACTTGTTCCATTCTATATAAAAGAAGTTCGTTGTACCCTTTTTTTGGATCTTCCTTTTTCGCTTTTTGTGCCAAAGCAATTGTTCTTTCGGCCAATCCTTCAAAACAGATATAGTCTAACTTTCCTTTTTTTATAAGTTCTAATGCTGGTTCCAGACGATCACCTGCATATCCCGCCCCGCTACCAACTCTAATTTTTTTCATGTTTAAAGTGTTATTGCTCCAATCAATATGGAAACTGAAAGAATGATAAGGGTTATTAAAAATGCAAATGGAATCGTTTTTTTCTGATGTTCTCCTAATTCAACCCCTGTCAATCCAATTAACAAATAGGTAGAGCCGGTTAACGGGCTAACAGGAAAACCGGTGGTCATTTGGCCCATAATGGCTGCACGGCCTACTTCAATAGAATCTACTCCAAAATGGGATGCAGTGGTTGATAATAATGGGAGAATGCCGAAATAAAATGAATCTGGATCAAATAACAGACTGGCGGGCATGGATAGCAATCCTGTTAGTACGGCCAAATGACTTCCTATGGACGGTGTTATCATAGACACAGAACTTGCGGCCATCGCGTCTATCATTCCGGAACCTTTTAGGATTCCCGTAAAGCAGCCTGCGGCAAAAAGGATGCTGGCCATTAAAAGTGCCGCTTTTGCATGGGCATTAATTCGGTCGCCCTGTTGTTTCGGGTTTGGATAATTTAGGGTTATAGCCAAGGCAAACGCAACCATAAAAATAATATGTGGCGGTGCTATACCACTAATTAATAAGGCAACAGCAATTAGAATCAAGGCAATATTAAAGTAAAAAAGTCTAGGCCTTTCCAACTCCGAATCAAAGGACAGTTCTGTATCCGATTTTTGGCTTTTTATATATTCAGGCGTATTTTTGCGTTCTTTTTTACCTAACATATAGGCGATGATTAGTACGGAACATAATCCTATAATTACAGGGATTAAGATAGGATTAAACAAAGTAGTTACAGAAACTTCCAATGCAGAAGCCGCGCGTATTGTTGGACCGCCCCAAGGTAAAATATTCATGGTTCCAGCGGCCAATGCCGTTATGGTGGCCAAGGTGGTACGTTTCATGTTCAAGCTATCATAAAGGGGTAGAAATGCTGGTATGGCGACTAAAAATGTTACTGCCCCAGAGCCGTCTAAATGCACCATCATTGCCAAAAGAGCCGTAGCTACCGTGACTTTGGCTGGATCATTACCTGCAAATTTCAATAATCGTTTGATCATAGGTTTGAACGTACCTGCATCGGTAAGGATACCAAAAAATAGAATGGCAAAAATGAACATCACACCGGTAGGTGCAATTGTCTTTAGCCCGTCTGTAATAAAATTTATTATTTCACTTGTAAATCCAGCCATAAGGGCTGTAATGATGGGCACTAAGATTAAAGCGACCACAGCGGCCATTTTTTTTGTCATTACCAAGAACAAGAGCAACAAAATGGTAAGTAAACCCAGGCAAGCCAGCATATTTATAACATTTTGCCCATGAAAGTCAATTATAGGGAAGATTAGTAAGGTTTAAAGATATTTAATTTTTTTTTCTTGGATGAATCGATTGGCCTACCAATTTCCATTTTCCATCAATTTTTTCTAGAATTCGAATTTCGAAAGTATAGGTGGTTACGCCTTCTTTCGTGGTCGATTCTTCATCATGACTTACCCAGGCATTGTCACCATTGATATTCATTTTGTAGTTGGAGTTTTTTGATGTGCCACCATTACCTAACATATTTTCTGGAGGATTGAGCATGATGGCTGGTGGTACGTCAATAGTGTTGCCCTCTTGGGTAGAGACCAAAATTCTACTATAGGGCTTTATGGACCAACATTCGGAATGGGCTTTTACATCTCCAGAACGCCAAGTAGCAGATTCTTTTTCCAACAATGAAATAATTGCTTCTTCTTCTGATTGGGCATAACTAACGGAGATTGTAAATAATAGTAGAAAGAATATTTTTTTCATATTATATACTTATGAAAGTCATTTTTACTGTTTATTAATGCGATTAACCTGTACAGGACTTTAGTATGAATATAATGGTTTTTCACATATAGCAACCTAGTAATAAAGTATCATCTTAAAATCGTACTATGGTGCTTTTTGTTTGTGAATCAAAAATTGTAATGTCAATTAATCAGAACTATTTTTCGAATACCTTACTTTTTAACTTCCGTTAATTCCATTATTAGTTCAACCTCATCTTGTTGGTAGGGGGTACCATCATTTCTAAATATTTCATGGAACCAAAGATTTGGTTCGGAACCATCAAGAATGGGTTCATCCCAGGCATATTTGGTATTTGATTTTCCATCCACAAGCCCCCAATTAATTGCGCCAATATTTTCATTCTTTAAAATGGGCATAATATTACTGAATAAACTGTTGTGCTTTCTAGCCATATATTCTGTACATATTAGAGGGCGGTTGTAAATTTTTAAAGAATCAATAGCGCTTTGGTGACTGATCTCATCATTATAGTTGTGATAAGTGATGACATCAGAATGTTCTACTTGAAATTTATTCAATTCTGGTAAATCTAAACTCCAAACTCCTGCAGAAATTGGTTGGTTCGGGTCAACTTCCCGAGCCCATTCAAAAACACTTTTTAAAAGTGGTAATGATCTATTTTTATAATCGGAATTACCAGGTTCATTATAAAGATCCCAAAGTATGATTCTTTTATCATCCTTAAAAGTGGTCAGGATATCTTTGGTATAGCTTTCAAGCGTGGGCATTAGGTTATCTGAAGTGTACAGCAGGTCACCTGGATCTCTTACCCAACCAGAATTGTGTATTCCGGGCTTTGGATCTGGCTGCTTCCCTGCCTTGTAGGTAGGATTCCAGCAATCATCAAAAATTACGAATATGGTGGCAATCTTATGCTTTTCCGCAATAGAAAGATATGTATTTATACGTTCCTTAAAACCAGTTTTATCTATCTCCCAGGCTAAATGATGCAGATAGACCCTCATACAATTAAGGCCTATATCCTGTGCCCAACCCAATTCCCGATCAATAGTTACTGGATCAAAACTTTCGACTTGCCAAAACTCCAATTGATTTATAGCAGTGCTAGGGTTAAAATTGGCACCCCGTAACCATGGGTTATTGGCTGCCCATGCATTTGCTTTTTCTTCTGACCAACGTTGATTTATAATCAAAGGATCTTTATTGGTTAAATCTTTTTTTACCTGTTGTTTACAAGAGGAGACAAAACTTAGGATAATCAAACCTATATATAAAAAGCTGTTTTGTGTTTTTAGCATTCGTTACGTTAATGATTATTAATACTTTCTCAAGTAAGTTACTAAAAAAGTTTTTAGATTTAAAAAGGTGGTGCTGTTTCATTTCGTATTATGACTTTGGTGAATTATTATATTTTGCACCAGAAAAGATTTAGGTTTTGTGCCATTTTATTTTAGTTACGAAACACACATTTTGTCTGAATTTAAATGAAGGCACTATGAAGAGCAAGAACAGTGAAAATTCTTAAAAGGCGTTGATTTAAATAACAGTAATAAGCTTGATTCAGGATTAGGTTTGGTAAATGGGAAAAAGTTTTAGAAAGTTTTGTTAAAATAAAATCCAAAGATGATATGTGAACGTATTTTACATGTATGCGACAAATACTAGAACCATTTATGAAAACCAAGAACACTACCAAATACGAAATGAATACTATTAAAAATAAAAACTCTAACACCGAAAAGAAATCTTTTTTCGCTAAAATCGGACACCTAATAGAAAATGCCAATGCATGGGGTATTTTTGTAATGGGTAGCACATTTGTGCTAATGTTCGGATCAGCTTATCTAGCTTATATTTTACAAAACGATTTTACGCAGTTACATTTAGAAAGACGAAGCACTTTAATTGGCTTAATTTTTATGGTAGTGGCGGCAGTATTTTTCGTTTTCAAACTAAGTTTTTTTATATACACTTTTATAAGATTTTTAAAGTATAAGGCGATACCATCAGTCTCGAATGAAGAATTGCCAACTGTTACTGTGATTGTGCCCGCATACAATGAAGGAAAACAAGTTTGGGCAACCTTAAAAAGTTTAGCAGAAAGTGATTATCCAGAACATAAGGTGCAGTTATTGGCTATCGATGATGGTAGTAAAGATGACACCTGGAATTGGATGTTAGAGGCTAAGAAAGAATTGGGCGACCGTGTTTCTATTTGTCAACAGCCAAAGAATATGGGGAAGCGTCATGCACTATACAGAGGTTTTAAAGAGGGTACAGGTGAAATTTTTGTAACAGTTGATAGTGATTCTATAGTAGATAAGGATACGCTTAGAAACTTAGTTAGCCCTTTTATAGTTGATAAGAATTGTGGTGCAGTTGCTGGTAATATTCGTGTATTGAATAATAATGATGCTCTTTTACCTAAAATGTTAGACGTAAGTTTTGCTCTTAGTTTTGAATTTGTACGATCTTCCGAAAGCACTTTAAACTCTGTATTATGTACGCCAGGAGCACTAGCGGCTTACCGGGCCACAGCAGTATTTGCTTGTCTTGAGCAATGGATTAATCAGACATTTATGGGGCAACCTTCTGATATTGGTGAGGACAGGGCAATGACGAATATGATTTTGAAACAAGGATTTCATGTACTGTTTCAAAGAAATGCTTTCGCTTATACTAATGTTCCAGAGAAGTTCAAGGGATTATATAAGATGTTTATTAGATGGGGTAGAAGTAATGTTCGTGAGAATATTCAAATGTCTAAATATGTATTTACCAATTTTAGAAAGGGACCAAAAGCTGGGACAAGATTATTGTTCTTTAGCCAATTTTCGAGAATTGTATTATGCTACCCATTTGTTTTATTCATGATGGTTTTTGTAATTACACATCCACTTCTATTCATAAGCTCTACATTTGTAAGTATACTGGTATTATCTACTTTTCCGGTATTGTTTTACGCAAAGAGATATACGTTGATAGAATCTTTCTGGGCATATTCATATAGTGTTCTATATACTTTCGGGTTATTCTGGATTACCCCTTACGCTATTGCAACTGCAAGTAGAAGGGGTTGGTTAACAAGAGAGTTATCGCAGAAATAAGTATACGCTTTTAAAACTTAAAAAGGGTTTCAATATTTATATTGAAACCCTTTTTTATAATTTAATATTTTATTTAAAAATGAAAATAAACGTTATGGTTGTTTTTTAAATGATAAGGGATTCCACTCATAATAAAATTGCTTTAAGTAATCTACCATATATTGGTGTCTTTCTTCAGCTAAACGCTTACCTGTTTTGGTATTCATTTTGTCTTTCAACAATAATAGTTTTTCGTAAAAATGATTAATAGTAGGAGCTGTAGAATTTTTATATTCCTCTTTGGTCATATCAAGATTTGGTGCAATGCAAGGGTCATAAAGCATTCGGTTTTTATAACCGCCATAATTAAAGGTGCGTGCTATTCCTATAGCGCCAATAGCATCTAAACGGTCTGCATCTTGTACAACTTGCAGCTCTTTCGATCTAAATAGTTTCTTTTTAATCTTACCATCGCTTAATCCAGCCTTAAAGGAGCTGAACTTAATAATTTTAACAACGTGATTAATGATCTCTGTTGGTACATTTATTGAGAGTAGAAAATTTTCTGCCATTTTAGGACCTAATGATTCATCACCATCGTTAAATTTTGCATCCGCAATGTCATGAAGTAGTGCACCTAAACTCACTACTAAAATATTCACATCCTCTTCTTTAGAAATAAGAATGGTATTGTTGAATACTCGCTGTATATGAAACCAGTCATGGCCCCCTTCTGCATTTCGCAAGGTTTCTTTAACAAAGACGATAGTTTCATCTATAATCTCAGAGTTTGTCATTTAAAACTGTTTACGCCATTGGTAACTGAAGCCTCTATTTGAACGATAAGCGCATCTAAATCACCATTATTTTCAATAGGTTGCTGAACATCAATACTTACTTTGGCGCCTAAACCCATAGGAAATTGGCCAAATCGCACCAATTTCCAAGAATTATTGATGCTTATGGGAACTATTAATGCAGATGGTGCTTTTTTAAGAAGCATTTTCAAGCCCATAGGTTTAAATGGTTTTGGATGACCATCTCTACTTCTTGTTCCCTCCGGAAAAATAACAGCGCTTCTATTATGCTTTTCAATATAGGTGCCAAGTTTTCCTATTTCCATTATGGCAGATTTACCATCATTTCTATCAATTAAAACAGAACCACCATGAACTAGATTGAAGGATACGCTTGGTATGCCTTTTCCTAATTCTTTTTTACTGACAAATTTAGGATGGTGTTTTCGCATGTACCAAATTAATGGCGGAATGTCGTACATGCTCTGATGATTAGTGACTATTATTAGAGGCCTATTGGTAGGTAAATCATAATTGTTGGTAAACTTATACGTAGTACCAAGTATGTTGGTACATCGCATTAAGCAATAGTTAAGTTTACTGACTACAGGCTTTAAGCCAGAATACCCAAATAATTTAAAACCTAACCATTGTAATGGATGAAATATAAGCAGACAGAGGCCGAAGGCTATAAAAAATATGGGTGTTATGAGGTATGAAATCAACTTCTGCATAGTGCAAAAATAA
>TARA_R110002051_G_scaffold324480_1_pt1 | contig 11859 bp, 6 predicted proteins | sample TARA_R110002051 | Tara Oceans TARA_R110002051 (sample SAMEA4397023) | marine metagenome | biome: Polar Biome; feature: [MES] marine water layer (ENVO:01000295) within the mesopelagic zone...; material: water (ENVO:00002006), including particulate matter (ENVO:01000060) such as......
TGTGAGTTTTAGCTGACTTAGATCTGCGTCCAATTTTCGTAATGTTTTCTTTTGTACTTCGGAAAGATTCGCACCATTTCTACTGAAGCTCTTGTATTGCTTGTCGAGCAGGGTGTTTTGTTCTGTGTTTAAATTGAACGTACTGCGATTGTCGTATACTGCTTTTACTCTTTTGAAAAGGGCTTCGTTCAGCAGCAAGTCGTTTGAAAAGGCCGTGAGCAACGGGGATACTTTTTGGGCAATTTTCTGAATTTCTTCAGATGTTTCGGCACTGTTCAGGTTAAAAAAAATGCTGGTAGCACGGTCTAATTGTAACCCTGTGTTTTCTAATGCCTCTACCGTATTTTGAAACGTAGGCTCCTGATGGTTGTTTGCAATCGCATCTATTTCAGCTTTAGTGCGTTCAATCAATTCTTTAATTCCAGGTAGAAAATGTTCATTTTCAATATTAGAAAACGGTGCGGTATCAAATTCTTGTAATAAGGGGTTGTTCATTCTTGAAATTTATTTTTTTATTGTGTCTGGTCGAGCAGTTGTGACCTGACAAGGGCTTTACTTGCTGTCTCGAACCTGCTTTGCGCCTTCTTCTACCTTCATTTTGAGACCTTCTTTGTAGGCAACAATTTTGTCGAGCACACATTTGTCTGCGCTTCCTAAAATTTGTGCAGCCAAGATTCCCGCGTTCTTGGCGCCGTTTAGCGCCACGGTGGCAACAGGCACGCCACCGGGCATCTGTAAGATGCTAAGAACGCTGTCCCAACCGTCAATACTGTTACTAGACTTTACCGGAACACCAATCACAGGGAGTGGAGAGAGCGATGCAATCATTCCGGGTAAGTGTGCTGCACCTCCTGCTCCTGCAATAATCACCTTGATACCTCGGGTATGCGCATTCTTGCCATAATCATATAGCTTGTCTGGTGTACGATGTGCAGAAACAATATCTACTTCTATTTCAATGTCGAATCCGCGTAACATGTCTATCGCGTCCTGCATCACCGGCATGTCGCTGGTGCTGCCCATTATAATTCCTACTTTGCCCATAATTATTTAGTTGCTGATTACTTTAATGCTTTTCTTTACTTCTGCGGCGATCATTCGTGCCTTCGCTAAATCTTTGTTCACGATAGTGACATGGCCCATTTTCCGAAACGGTCTGGTTTGTTTCTTGCCATAGATGTGGGGTGTAACCCCTTCCATCGACATGATTTGTTCTATATTTTTATAAACTACGTCACCCGTATATCCTTCGGCACCTACCAAATTTACCATAATACCACCCACCTTACTATCAGTATTGCCCAATGGAAGGTCTAAAATAGCTCGAATGTGCTGTTCAAACTGATTGGTATAGCTGGCCTCTATACTGTAGTGACCACTGTTATGGGGTCTTGGCGCCACCTCGTTTACGATAATTTCGTCATCTTCGGTTTGAAACAATTCTACTGCCAACAACCCAACATGTTCAAATGCTTCGGAAACTTTAGATGCCACACTGCGTGCTTTTGCTGAAACAGCTTCGTCTATACGGGCCGGGCAAATCACATATTCTACTTGATTGGCTTCAGGATGAAATTCCATTTCTACCACAGGATAAGTTTTTACTTCCCCCGACACACTTCGCGCCACAATCACGGCGAGTTCATTTTTAAAAGGAACTAATTTTTCAGCAATACAAGCTCCTTCGGCTAATGGTATCATATCTTCTTCAGTACGAATTACGGCTACTCCTTTTCCATCGTAGCCTCCAGTGCAGCTTTTCCAAACAAAAGGAAGCGTGACATCTTTCCGAACAATCGCTTCAGTAAGGTCAAATTTATCTTTAAATACCAAAAAAGGAGCTGTAGGAATCTGGTGTTTTTTGTAGAACTGCTTCTGAATGCCCTTGTCCTGAATGTTTCGCAATGTTTTTGCAGATGGATAGACCTTCTTTCCTTCTTTTTCAAGTGCTTCTAGCGCTTCCACATTCACGCCTTCTATTTCGAAGGTGAGTACATCTACCTTCTTTCCGAAGGTATACACTGTGTCATAGTCCATGAGATCGCCCTGCTGAAAATGATCGCAACCAATACGGAAAGGCGCCTCGGCACTGGGGTCCAGTACATGGGTTTTAATGTCGTACTTGCGGGTTTCATACCCCATCATTTTACCCAATTGGCCTCCGCCCAATATTCCCAAGGTAAAGTTTGAAGAAAAATAATTTGCCATAGCGCAAAGGTACAATTCTCTTGGTAATTGGTATCTTTGCTCGGTATTGATTATTAACCGTTGTTATTATTTGTAGTATGTGGAATTGGATGCAGAATTTCTTCAATAAAAATAATAAGAACACGCATAAAAATGACAGTTTACAAGGCATGAAAAACATTGTATTATTTGGCCCTCCAGGTGCAGGAAAAGGAACACAGGCGGAAGTATTAAAAGAAAAATACCAATTGGTGCATATCTCTACTGGAGATGTGTTCCGTTTTAATATTAAAAACAAAACAGAATTGGGTACCCTCGCCAAAAGTTATATGGACAAAGGCCATTTGGTGCCAGATGAAGTAACCATTAATATGTTGAATGCTGAGGTAGATAAAAATGCTGATGCCAACGGATTTATATTCGACGGATTCCCAAGAACTGCTGCGCAGGCTGAAGCCCTAGCATCTTTAATGAAAGAAAAAAACAGTCAGATTAATGCCATGGTAGCCTTAGAAGTGGACGATGAAATTTTGGTGCAACGGTTGTTGGAACGCGGAAAATCGAGCGGACGGGCAGACGATGCCAATGAAGCTGTGATTCGCGAACGTATTGCCGAATATTACCGAAAAACAGATATCTTAAAACAATATTACATGGCCCAAAGCAAATACCACGGGGTAGATGGTGTGGGTAGCATCGAAGAAATTACGGAGCGTTTGAGTAATGTCATCGATACACTCTAGGGCGTTTCCCCCGCCCCGATAGCTATCGGGGTATCGGGGGTCGGGTCTTCTGCTGTATCCCCAAGCAAGTTGGGGTATGCCGCTTCAACCCCTAACGCAAGAGCAGCTTTACATTCAAACTGAATTAAACATCCTGCCAGACAGGAACATGATATGACCGAAGGAAATTTTACAGATTACGTTAAAATTCACGTGCAGTCCGGAAAAGGAGGGCAGGGAAGTGCGCATTTACGCCGTGAAAAATACATCCCCAAGGGAGGTCCCGATGGAGGAGATGGCGGTCGTGGAGGTCATATCATTTTGATAGCAAATGATAATATGTGGACGCTACACCACTTAAAATTTAAGCGTCACTATAGCGCAGGTCATGGAGGTTCCGGGGGCAAACAAACCAGTACGGGTGCCGATGGTGAAGATGTATACATCGAAGTGCCGTTGGGTACCGTAGTAAAAAATACGGATACTGGAGAAACCCTTAAAGAACTCATGGAGCATGGCGAAGAATTGATTCTTGCCGAAGGTGGAAAAGGAGGCCGCGGAAACAACCATTTTAAGTCGGCTACCAACCAAACTCCACGTTATGCACAACCAGGACTAGAAGGTGAAGAGGGAAATTTTACCCTAGAAATGAAAGTGTTGGCAGATGTAGGTCTGGTAGGGTTCCCGAATGCTGGAAAATCTACTTTACTTTCAGTAGTAACTGCTGCGAAACCAAAAATTGCCAACTACGAGTTTACTACATTAAAGCCCAATTTAGGGATTGTAGAGTACCGTGACCATAAAACTTTTGTCATGGCCGATATCCCGGGAATTATTGAGGGAGCTGCAGAGGGCCGCGGATTAGGACATTATTTTTTACGCCATATTGAACGGAATTCTACGTTGTTGTTCCTGATACCTGCAGATGCCCCAGATATTAAAGAACAGTACGAAATTTTGTTAGATGAACTACGACGTTACAATCCGGAGTTGATAGACAAAAATCGATTGGTAGGAATCTCAAAAAGTGACATGCTTGACGAGGAGTTACGGTCTGAAATGAAGGCGCAACTAGATAAAGATTTTAAGGGCATTCCGTATTTATTCTTTTCGGCAGTGGCACAAACAGGCTTAATGGAATTAAAAGATACCCTTTGGAAAATGATGAACCAAACTTCGGTTCAGGAATAAGCTGCTACTTCGAGTGTCCCGAACTCGATTCGGGAGGTATCGAGAAGTGTTCTAAACTCTGTTTTTAAACGCACACTTTCCGCAGCATTTTTACTTTATTTCGTATAATTAGCGCAACCTTCTTTTTGGATCGATGGGATTTGCCTATTTTTCCAAAAAAATAGCGCATGAAAAATTTTTTACTTTCCGCAACCTTTCTACTTATTGCTTTCGTTGGATTTGGACAGTGTCCAGGTAATAGCATTACGTTTAGCACCCAGGCTGAAATAGATAACTTTGCAATAAATTTTCCAAATTGTACGGTTGTTCAAGAAACTCTTGAAATTTCAGGAAACAATATTTCCGATCTTTCCGGATTATCTCAAATTACGACTGTAGAAAATGTGCTTACTATCCATAATAACCCCATACTTCAAAACTTAAATGGCTTGGAAGATATTCAATTGGGGACGTCATCATCTCCAACAATTTTTGTATTCGAAAATGGATCGTTAACTAATCTAGACGGCCTAAATGGTATTACGTCTAATGTAGATCCTCAAGGGATTGATCAAATAATCATTCGAGATAATCCAGAACTCACTTCCATTGAAGGTCTTTCTAGTCTGGCAACTAATGTAGGTAAGATTGAAATAATAAATAACAACAGCCTGACAGCGCTCACTGGCTTTGAGAACCTTACGTTAATTGGTGCTATTTTTATTGAAAACAATGATTTGCTTTCCCAGCTATTTACTATAAATACCAGTGTTGGAACACTCTTTGAGTTACATATAGTTAACAACGAAATACTTACCAACCTAAATGGTCTGGAAGCACTTACAGATTTAGATATTCAATTGAATATAGATGGCAATCCTTCGCTTTTAAATCTAAACGGATTGCGTGGTGTGCTCAACGACGGCCCCCATAGTATTCCACTTGAATTTAAAATAAACAATAATACTTCGTTAAACGATATTTCTGGTTTTGAAAATATCGATTTTAATACCTTGTGGCGTGGTGAAATTACTAATAATACAAATCTTTCAGAATGCGACATTCTAAGTATTTGTAATTTCATTGACACTTCAAACGAGCTAATTATTGAGAACAATGCTGTTCGCTGTACCTCAGTTTCAGAAGTTGAAACTGAGTGTACATTGGTAAATATATCTGACACCAACTTCCTAAACGCCCTTCTCAACCACAATCCTATAATAGATACCAACGCTGACGACCTTATTCAGTTTGACGAGGTCGAAGCGTTCACAGGAACCCTACAAGTGGCTGAAAAAACCATCACAGATTTCACGGGAATAGAAGCCTTTGTGAATATCACGGGCTTTAATGGCGGTGGAAATTTTAGCGATTTTCTATCACTACAAAATAACACGATGCTTAACAGTGTCGATTTTTCAGGCAGCCCCGACCTTGAAGCGGTTAATTTGAAAAATGGCAATAATATGGGTATCACTAACTTCAATGCAGTTGATTGCCCGAGCCTAGAATTTATTTGTGTAGACGATGTCGCTTTCGCAGAAACGAATTTTACCAACATTGATCCTCAGGTTCAGTTTGTAGACGATTGCGAGTTCCTTTCGGTACCAGCGTTCAATCTCGAAAAAGCGGTAACCGTATTTCCTAACCCTGTTCCTGAAACACTCAATATTTCAATAACATCCACATTCAACTACATCAAATCTGAAATTTATTCAGTAAGCGGCCAAAAACTACAGGAATCAGCTAACAAACAGATTGAGATGGGCGACCTTTCAGCAGGAATTTACTTCGTGAAGGTAATTTCCGAAGAGGGAACGATCACCAAGAAAATTGTTAAACAATAATAAACACGCAACGGTTCGGCAATTTTTTTGACTATTTTAGTGAAAAGCCTTGCGATGAAAACTCTATATACACTAATACTCTGTGCACTTCTGATTTCCTGCGGAACAACCGTAGGAATCGATTACGACCAAGAAACAGATTTTAGCACCTATATTACCTATAATTTTTACCCTACCATAGATTCGGGTCTTAGCGATTTAGACGACAAGCGTATTATGCAGGCTACCGATAGTTTGATGCAGCAACGCGGATTCATAAAATCAGACACACCACAGCTCTTCATCAACTTTTTTGCTAACGAAAGTATTTCTAACTCCCGAAATACCATCGGTATCGGCATTGGTAGCGGTGGCCGTAATGGCGGTGTTGGCGTAAGCGGCGGCATTCCTATTGGTGGCCGTGTGGTAAACCAATCGCTTACCGTCGATTTTATTGATGTGGCTAAAGATGACCTTGTTTGGCAGGCCGTGGCCGAAGGCGAATACAAAGAGAAAGCCTCCCCAAGACAAAGAGAGGCCTATTATTTTAATGCCATCAGTAAGATGCTAAAAAAATATCCACCAACCGAATAAATAGGCTTCCTATTGTTCCTCAACACTTATCCGAACTCCTTCACTGTGGCTGCTAAACTCTGGTGCATACATGCTCTGTATGGTGGTAATTCCGTTGCTAAACGTACCTGCGTTGTTTACCCGTAGGTCGTATTCAAACACATAAATTCCTTTGCGTAGCGTGTCAAAAAAGAAGTTAGTACTGGCATCTTTGGTCGCTTGATAATACCCCAAACCGTCCTGCCATTTGTAGGTAGACAGCACATCAATAGGCTCTAAACCTGCCGCACGCATGTCTTTCATATGTGCAAAATCCATTTCACGGTCGGCACGCAGTTCAATCCGTACCCGTACCAAATCACCTACATTCAATGTTGTTTGTGGCGTTATTGCTGAAAGTTCCTCGCCTGAGGCGGTATTCTTTTTTAGGAACAACTTTTTGCTTAATTGCAAGGGAGTCTCTGCCGAAGTAATTTTATCTAAGTCTTCAAAATACTGCCAATACAATCCGCCCCAAGCAATGCCTTCTCCTTTTTTCTCCATGGTAACCGTTGCTTTTTCGGTGGAAATTTCCGAAGTACCCCAACTGGTTTTAAAATAGCCTGTTCCGGCTTCTACTTTCACATCATCCAATTTTGAAGGATCTATCACTTCGTTGCCTACCGTAACATGTACGGCATCGGTCACAGACAGCCAATCGGTACCTTGCATGAGCAGTGCGTACACCGCTTCTGAAGTCGCTTTGGTCGTACTCCATTGGTTGGTTTGCTTGTTTTTTAACAACCAAACGTTCAAATTGTCTATCGTTTCGGTGTCTTTCGTTATTTCTGAAAATACGGCAATCATCAACGCTTGAGTTTCAACCGGAGCTTGGTACCAATACCACGACGGGGTATTGCTCTTCCAGTACATCCCCAATTCTTCGCTAGTGATGCTATTTTCTTTCAGCGCCTTGGTAATTTTCGCAGCTGTGGCTGTCTTTCCGTTTCGGTGTAACACCAACGCTATCATCCCTTTCGAATAGAGATTTCGGGTATTCCAATAGGTTTCCATCTGGCTGAGGTAGTAGGTACTGATTTCTTCTACTTCTTTGCTCTTTTTTAGCTGCGGAAAAAAGCTACGCATATACAAATAGTGCGTTTGCATTCTGCTTAAATGGTCATCTTTATAATTGGGAGCCTTGGTGTATTTTGAAAGTTCTTTGTATTCTTTTACAAATTCGGCGTCTAAATAGCGCACAGCCTTTTTCAGCATGTCATCAATTCCGTCGCCTGCTGTTGCTACCCCTAATTTGTCGAGATGGCCAAAACCTGTTGCGATGTGCTGGGTAATATATCTGCTTTCATACCCGCCATTAAACCATGGCCAAGCTCCAGAATTTAACTGATTTAAACGAAGTTTATTGGCAGCCTCATTTTGTTTGCGCTGCATCAGATTAAGGTCAAACAAGAGCGCAATTCGTTTTTTCTGCTCCGTCTCGCTTTGGGCATCGCGCAGCCAGGGTGTTTCTTGAATGAGTAACGATTTCAATTCTTCGTTTTTCTCTAAGTTACTCAACAACGCATCACTGTTGGCCCATTGGTCGAATACTGCTTTGATACGCGGATTGCTATTGGCGATTTGCGTGGCAAGGGTGTTGGCATAGTAGCGCGCAAACGTCTGCTCATTACACTCGTACGGAAATTCCATTAAATATGGCAATGCCTGCACTGCGTACCAAGCAGGATTTGAGGTCACCTCTAACGTAAGTTTATGGTGTTTAAGGGTGGTAGACGTGGTGTTCTTCAGTTTGTCTAGCGTAAACGTCTTCGTTTGGTTAGAACGCACCCACATTGGTAGCGTTTCAGTGACCAACATGCGGTTTGAAAGCACGGGCAGCACATTTTGTTCTCCATCGCTAAAATTGGCTGTTTTGGCAATCACTTTATATTCCACGGCCTGTATGTTCGACGGAATTGATAATCGCCAGGACACCTGGGTATTATTGCTTTTTTCTACGGAAAATTCCTTGATTGCGCTACTGTTTCCTAAAGCCACATCAATCGATTTGCCAGTCACAGCGTCGCTTAATTGCAACACGGCTTGCCCAGAAAGATTTTGGTCGCTTAGGTTTGAAATTTTAGAACTAATGATAATTTCATCGCCTTCGCGCAAGAACCGTGGTGCGTTTGGCACGACCATCAATTCTTTTTGTGTCACGGTTTCAAAGGTCGAAACTTTTGTATGTACATCTTTGGTATGTGCCAGCAACTGCAATTTCCATCGGGTCAAGGCTTCAGGCGTTGTAAAATTGAACGATACGTTTCCGTCTGCATCGGTACGCAATTGTGGGAAAAAGAAAGCGGTTTCTTGCAGATTTTTACGGATTTTAACATTGCTGAAATCGGTCGGTTTTTGATTTATTGAGTCTAATGCTTTATTCGCTCCTGGAATGTATCTTATATCTTTAGTTGAAATTTCTTCGTTCAGTACTATTTCATCCGCTTCGGCTTCCAAAGTACTCACTGCATACCCCAATGCTTTTTTCTCTCTTTGTACTCCGTACCCTGTGACTACAACTTCGCCATCAGGTGCATTCATCTGATTTCTCAATCTATTCCGGTATTGGTCGTATTGCCACGATTGACCCGTAATGCTCAATCCAAACCAATTAAATTGATCAAATTTTGGTTGGGAATGCGGTTGGTAGTAAGAGTTTCCGTACCCTAAACTAATAGAACGCGTCTCAAAACTTCGGTTCGCATTGGGACGTGCCACGGCATTGTATTGATAGGTTGGGTTCGGGTTAAATTGCCATTGGTGGGGTGAAAATTGATCTAACGAGACATCGTACATACTGGCTAGCAGCTCTGCGGAAACTTGAGCTCCATCGGGCCCTTTGATGTTAAAACTCCATGTTTCAGGAACCCCAGGTTCCAATTTATCGCGGAAGGTGTTGGTTTTTATGGTTAGTTCTGTGTCTGGACGCGGAACAACAACCGATTTCGTGCCGCCTTCATAACTGTTAAATGCCGTAAAACTATAATGAATCGCGAATCCGCCAAGGTCTTCCGAAGTAACTGGAACAGCAATGGTTTTTGAATTTTTGTTCAATGCGATTATAAAGGTCTCTACCAGTTTCTTTTCCTTTTCTACGGAAAGCGTCACGGCAATGTCTGCATTCGATTTTAAGGTAATGAAGGCTTTGTCGCCCGGCTCATACGTCTGTTTGTCGAATGCTATCGAAAACAAATCATTATCGGCTGGCGTTTCATCTTTAGCACTGTACAATTGTGTGTACGCTTTCGAAATCACTTCCTGGCCAAATTTGTCATTTGTTTCAGCAACAATAATGTATGCACCAGACTTCCATCTTTTGAGGTTTCCAAGTTCAATTTTGTCTATATCGTCAGTACGAATGGTTTTACTGAAAACTTCTTCGCCCTGTTCCCAGTTTTGCATTTCGCCTTCATTTTTATAGGGATCGTGCGGAAAGAGTTCTTTAAATCGTTTCTCCGAAAACCCTTGATAATCGGGTGCTGACCAAGGCCTAGCACGCAGCACATTTTCAGGAGCTTTTAGTTTGTAAATCGTAACGTTTACCTCTGCAGCTACTTTTTCACCATTCAGGTTTTTAGTAGCAATTGCTAAACTTTCATTTTTGTCCTGCTTATCTATACGCTCTGGCGCTTGCAGTTGTATGGTGAGCGCGTGATATCCTACATTCACGATGGTAGTAGTGCTTTGGGTTTCGCCATTGATGTCTGTAACATCGGCCGTAATTTCATATTGAAAAACGGGTTGCCCGGCTTTATCTACACTACTGTCGGGTATTGCCTTAAAGTCGATTGTATATTCGCCCTTATTATTGGTGGTGGTTTCACCAAAAGTGATTTCTTGGCCTTCGCCATAGTTTATATTCCTGCCCCAATAGTACCACCTCGGATAATTCACTTTGCGGGTCACTTTATAGCCAACCTGGGCATTTGTGATGGTGCTACCCGAGAACGAAATCGCTTCTCCGTGTACTTTAATGCTGTCGTTTACTCGATAGGTTTCAGTTATGGGCTTAAAATTGGTTTCAAATTTGGGGCGTTTGTATTCTTCGACATTAAAATAGATTTCAGAAGAAAATTGTTTAGAATCTGCGCTACCTATTTGCAGGTGAAACTGGCCTGTTAACACGCCAACAGGCAACACAAACTCTCCCGCAACCGTACCAAATTCATTTGTATTTAATGAAAGTTGGGCGATGTCTTCATAATTCGCATCGTATAAACGCACCAAAAGCTTTTGATCGGGAAGTACAACGGATGTATTGTTTTCTTTTTTAAACACAATCCCTTTAAAATAGACGGTTTGTCCAGGTCTGTAGATACTTCGGTCTGTAAACAGCGCGCTGTGGTAAGTAAGGGTTTCATTATTGCCAGAATACCTTGCGTACGAAGAATAATTATTGAATTGGGCACTGTCATTTCCATGTGCAACATGAACGGAATAATTAGTGTAGTTCTTAGAATTCCGAAGGGTTACAAAACCTTTCGAATTGGTTGAGAGGGTGCGCGTTTTACCATTTCTATTCAATTCTTTGATGGTACATTTTGCATTTGCGATAGGTTGGCCGTTTAAACGATTTACAATCTGAAACAGTGTTTGGTTTTCATCTTTTGAATGCACCAATGCGATGTTGGTGTATTGTAGTTCGGTATGGTCAAAAAGGCGTTTGTTTACGGTGTTTGTAGGGCTTAATAAAAGCAAGTAAGAACCTTGGGCGAAGCTAGGGAGTAAGATTTCGGTACTGTGATTTTGGTAGTCGCCTTCGTCAGGCAATTGTTGTGTCCATCTTTTTTCGAGCGAAAGTTTTTCGATATAGTTTCGTTTCTTTTCCTTGTCGTAAATTTTGCTGAGCGCTTCTTTTTGTTTTGCTGAAAACTGATATACCGAAAGTTGGATAGCTTGTGTATTTGAATACGTAATTTTTACACGGCTATTTTGTTGAATGGGAAGATATGTTTCTGCTTGCAATGTAACTTGCCGATTGGTGATGGTTGCCAATAACGATGCGGCTTGGGAAGCTACAAAAGTGTCAGGAAAATTTGCAATTAGTTCTTCGCAAATGGCGAGTGCTTCCTTCTTTTTCCAGCGATGGGTTTCATTTTCTCCTGGGTTGTAGGTGTTTCCTTGATAATAAAAATGCTGTGCAATCTCAAAATTGTAGATAGCTTTTGCATACCCGTTCTTCATACTGTTTTTTCCAGCTTCTAGGGCTGAAAAAAACAGCGCATCGGTATCTGCAAAACGGCCGTTGTTCTTAACGAATTCAAGACGTTCAGAATCGACAGCAGCTAAGGGAATCTCGTTATTCCTGCTCGTATGGAAATCGATTAGCTTTTGATAAACTT
>TARA_R110002051_G_scaffold24757_2_pt1 | contig 11819 bp, 14 predicted proteins | sample TARA_R110002051 | Tara Oceans TARA_R110002051 (sample SAMEA4397023) | marine metagenome | biome: Polar Biome; feature: [MES] marine water layer (ENVO:01000295) within the mesopelagic zone...; material: water (ENVO:00002006), including particulate matter (ENVO:01000060) such as......
TTTACCAATATATTTTCTATCGTTAGTTGTATTTGTTATCTGGTAAATAAAACCGTAGAAGGTGTCGGGTATCTCTTTCTCTTCGAGATTATAAGTCCAGTGACCGTAGTTATCCACCAAAAAATTTAATTAATTTATATGGACAAACCACCCCAGCCACCATTTGGGTCAACATCACCTTCTTCATCTTGTGATTTTGAATTAATTATTTGTAAAACAAGTTTAGCTCTCAAAGAAAAATCATGATCGGTATTTGCAAGTCTTTCTAATTGTTTTTTAACTCTATCTTGAAGATCTTCACCCCACCCGTCCCAATTTTCTTTTATAAGATACATTGCTGTGTCAATACTATCATTATCTCTTACAATGTTAATCAATTCCATTGTTTCGCTGTCAACCGACTGTCCTCCATCACCAGTAGGTTCGATATTTCTAAATTCTTTTATTGTAGACTTTTTCTTCTTACCCTTCTTTTTCTTTTTCTTTTTTTTCTTCTTACTAGTACCGGCCCTTCTTTGCATTGCACCCATACCAAAAGGCCTTCTAGCATCACCCGGGGCATAAAAGTCTCCAGAAAAGTGAGATTGTGTCCAATCACCTAAAGCACCACCAGAACCAGCCACATTACCATCATCTAGTAACAAAGCCCTTAAAAATGCGTTTTTATATATTGACATCTATTGTAAATATGTAATAATATTTAATTAAATGTCTGATATATTAGAAGCCTATTCAAAAGAACTAGTTGATCATTTATCTATAGATGAATTTAACTTGAAAGACGTTCAATTGCAATTACCCGGTAGAAGACACATATGGGTTGGGAGGTTAATGAGACATAAACACGAAGTCAATATATTAAGAAAGAAAAAGAAAGATAAGTTAGTTGATGTTACAAAAAAAATACAAGAACAAAGTAATGTTAGGCTTTCATCACCAGCTGCCGAAAAGGTTGCTGCAAATTCCGATTTTATAAAAAATATCAATTCAGAAATTGAAGAAAACCTGCTTTTAATTGATTATCTTGAAAGAGTAGAAAAAATTATGAGTTCAATTGGCTTTGATATTAGAAATATTATTGAAATACAAAAATTAGAAACTCAATGAACGATTTACGGCTTATTTTATTTGATATTGACGGGGTATTAACAGATGGTACTGCAGCCTATAATCAAGAAGGTGAAGTACTGTGGAAAAGATATAATCAAAAAGATATTACGGCATTAAGACGGTTTACAGATGAACTTTCAATTAAAGTAGCCTTGTTTACAGGGAGTTTAGACATAAATCCCGGGTTTGCTAAAAGAAGGAAGTTCGAAATGATTAATGTTGTGCACAGACAGGGTGAAAATAAAGTAACAAAACTTAATGATATATGTTTTGAATATAATACACCCAAACAAGACGTGGCTTTTGTGGGAGATGATATACAAGACTTAGATATTATGAATGAAGTTGGTTATGCTTTTTGCCCCAAAGATGCAATACCTGAAATACAAAAAATTTCTTGTGTCTTACCTGTAAACGGTGGTGGTGGTGTTGCAGCTCACCTATTTGAATATATTAAAAACACTATTAAATCATAAAATGAACATTGTTATACCTATGGCTGGTAAAAGTTCAGCTTTTAAAGAAGTGGGAATTGATACACCCAAACCTTTTATAGATATAAAAGGTAAATCAATGATACAAAGAGCTTACGAAAGCATCGGGTTACCAGGAACGTATTATTTTATTGTATTAAAGGAACATGAAGAAAAATACAATGCGTATAATCATATAACTAGCTTTTGCCCCGATGCTAAAATACAAATTATAGACGAAGTAACAAGTGGCCCTGCAGAAACACTATATAAAATAAAAGGATTTATAGATGACACAAAACCACTACTACAAACAAACGTAGACCAAATATTAGATTGGGAACCCGAAAGATTTTTAAAATTTTTAAAAGAAAAAGACCCAGATGGAGCAGTTGTAACAATCAACACATGTAATCCACACTATAGTTTCGTTGCAACTACCCAACAATCTATAGCAACCAACTTTGCAGAAAAACAAGTTATATCAAATCACGGTCTCATCGGTACACATTATTGGAAATCACCCGATTTATTTTTTACTTCCTTCACTAATGCAAGAAAAAAAGGGTATACATGGCCAAACAGCGCCGGTGAAGATGAAATATATGTATCTTTAACATATAATGATTTGTTAGATAGACAATATGTAATATATGACTATAAATTTAAACAACATGAAAAACAACACGTTGTGGGAAGTCTAGATGAACTACGCATATATGAAACCCAACTTTGATTGTTCTATTTTAGTATTAAGTTCTGATGCTTACCAACCTATTCTTAAGATATGGGACTTTTACCACAAGAAGAATTGGAAATGCCCGTATGATGTTTTTACAATAAGCAATAACAAAAACTTTAAAAGTAAAAACGTTAACTGCATCGTTACAAAAATTCCATGGGATGAAAACGCCACCCATTTTAAACCCATGGTTTTAGAAGGGTTAAAGAAAATTTCAACAAAATATGTGTTATTCATGGTGGAAGACCAAATAATAGTTAATCCTGTAGAATCAAATAACTTTTATCATGCATTAAACTACATGGAAAGGAACGATATAACAAAAATTCGTTGTGTATCAATGCCAGGACCTGACTTACCATTATTGGGAGTCTCCGAAGGCCCTATTAATAAGACAAATTTTGGCAGAATATCTAATAATAACGAATATCGGAACTCTCTACAAGCGGCAATATGGAATAAAGATAGATTTATTGAACTTTTAAATAGTAAAGAGGGTGATTTTTCTGGGTGGGTATTAGAAACAGATGAAGACTTAAGGGAATATTCTAAAAAATGGAATTACGTTGCTTGTAAACAAGGTAAAGGTGGTACATTTTTAACTAGAGAAGAAGGTCAAACGGATTCACCATTAATTCAATACGTAGAACTTGTGAGATGGGGGTTATTTGATAGATTATACATTGATTACTTTAAAAATATGTTAGCAAAAGACAATATCGATATTACCACACCAGAATATAAACCATTTGGTGGTAATTTGTCTAAAGAGGAATTACCTGAATAATTACTGGGAGTCTCCCAAGAGTCTTATTATTATTATAAATTTTGAAAGAGCCTCAATAAATACCTGTATGAAAGCATTTTTAAATTATGAATACATGATTACACCAGGTATTTTAAAAATTATATCTTATATTGGTGCAGTAGTTGCAGTTATTGTAGGGCTGATTACAGCCTTTACTGCCGACTTGTTTGGGGGGTTAGCAATTCTGGTCGGTGGACCTATTCTTTGTCGCGTTTACGCAGAATTAATGTTAGTTCTTTTCGAAATCCATAAGGAATTAAAGAAAATCAGAAAGAAAGAAAGAATATAACAGGGGGTTTCGCTTAAATAAACGGTAATGAAGAAACTAACTAAAGTTGGAGTGCTGTCCGTAGCAAATGTAGTCGGTTTGCTAGGGGCATTTACGGGAGCTATAAAGGTTGTCATTTTACCAGTGTTGGCATTAATTGCTGCTGGTACATTAGGCGATGTTGATGGAGCCGTAAATACAATCGGAGAGACTGTTACAAGTACTATCCCGAGTATTGTCGGATTTGGTATTGCAGGGTGGTTAGGTGGCTGGGTTTATGCGTGGTTACTTAATCATGTTCTTAGATGGACAAATGGATTGAGTTGGGAAGTTAAATAATTATAATCTACTAACTTTTCTTAAACACCCCGTCTATCCGTAGGCGGGGGTATTTTTTTAAATAATTATCTTGAAAACCACTGTAAATCATTTACAATCAATATAATGGTAGTATTTGACTACAATAAAAGAAAACGTCAAGCTTTTCTAAAAACAGATAATCTTAACATAATAAGAGAACATTTCTCTTTTGAAAATGAGGGTGCTAGATTTGCTAGAAGGTATGGCAGATATATGCCTGCAAGAACTTATGTTATAACCCCCGCGGGTAAATATGAAGTAGGGCTTACAGCTAATATAATTCGATTTATTAAAAAAGAATTTCCTTCAGAAAAAATACATCTAGAAAATAGTATTAAAGAAGTTATTAAACCTCAAATACTCCATGGTAGTAACGGTAAACTTTCTTTACAATTAAGAGAATATCAAAAAGAAATTGTAAATGAGTGTTTAGATAAAGGAAGAGGTGTTGTTATGTTAGCAACTGCTGGTGGTAAGACATTAGCCATGGCTAGTATGCTGGAAAGAACTTACCAAAAAGTGAATAAAGACACGTGGAAAGTTTTAGTTATAGTTCCCGATTTAGGATTAGTAAATCAAACGTTTGATGATTTTGAAAAGTATAATGTTTCATTTTCAGTCGGTAAATGGACCGGTAACTCACCCGTCGATCTAACAAATAATATAATTGTTGCTAATTTAGGTATATTACAAAGTGAAAAAACAAATCTGGATTGGGTAGAACATGTAGATATACTAGTAATTGATGAGTGTCATAAAGTAAGAAGATCAAATAAGATAAACAAAATTATAAAAAACATAAGAACAGAAAATAAGTTTGGGTTTACAGGAACATTACCAGATAATAATTCAGATCAGTGGAATATAATTGGTAAAATTGGTCCTATTATATACCAAAAACGGAGTTATGAACTTCGTATTGAAAATTTTGTTACTAATGCTATAGCACAAGTAGTGAGATTACATTACAAACAACGACCCAAGTATTCTATCGATATATCAGACCCAGGTGAAAGATATAGACAAGAATTTGAATTTCTTTTCGAAAACGTATTTCGAAATAATATAATAAAAAAACTTACAACAGGTGTACAAAACAATTCTCTAATTTTAATAGATTATATAAGACATGGAGAAGCACTTTACAAAGAACTAAGTAATAACGATAAAGGAAAAAAAATATTTTTTATAAGAGGAGAAGTAGATGTTGAAGAACGTGATAAAGTTAAAAAACTTATTGAAAGGAATGATAATATTATTTGTATTGCAATTAGCAGGATTTTCAGTACTGGCATTAGCATCAATAATTTACATTATATTGTTTTTGCTAGTGGTGGTAAAGCAAAAATTAAAATCTTGCAGTCAATTGGTAGGGGACTTCGTTTACACGAAAGCAAAGCCAAATTAACTATACTTGATATTGCAGATCAGTTAAGGTATGGTGAAGTTCATTCCGATAAAAGAATAGAATTATATACACAAGAAAACATCTCTGTAAAAATAAAAGATTTATACGAAAGATAGTGTTGAACTTATACATAACAATATTATAATTAAAGGTAGCTATGCAAGCAAAAAAACCCAAAAACGGTGTTAAGATTAAACCTAAAAGTAAAGAACATTACGTTAATTCAAAAGAATTTAAAGCAGCAATCGCAACATATTATAAAACCGATGTATGTGGAAATGATCTTGGTGAAATGATAACAAAAATTGCTCACGGTTTAAGTTATGCACCCAATTTTATAAATTATAGCTACAAAGATGAAATGATCGGTGATGCAGTTGTAAAAATGTTTACAGCTCTTTTCAATAAAAAATTCAATTTAGAAGCAACAGATTCAAATGGTAACAAATATAACCCTTTTTCATATTTTACTACAATCGCGTTTCATGCATTTATTAATCGAATTAAAAAAGAAAAACGACACCATGAAGCTCTTAATCAATATAAAGAACGAATTTATGAAGAGTCGTTAAACGATGGCCAAAACGCGCAAAACACGGTTTATGTTAAACCCATGGATGAAAATGAGGCCTATTATGATTGATTACGCATACTGTTTAAACTCGTCCCATATTTCGTAAAAACACTTTACCTGTGATCGGTCTTCATCACCGAAATCAACCCAACTTGGATCACTTTTTATATCGTGGTTCCATTCCCCAAAATCAAATGTAAACTGATTTCTTATTTTATAATAAGCTGATAAAATAATTTCTTCTGTAAAAAAGTCCGTGTTAGGTGGATCATTGCTAGTTAAAAGTAATAAAGCTTTTTCGTAGAACTCAAATAGTGGTTTAAACTCACTAGGATGAATCCCTATTACACCACCAACTAGTTGGTGTACTAGATGACTGTTTGATTCTTCAAAACCGTAATCTGTTTCTAATAGTTTCGATAAAGTCTTCACCAGGTGTAAATTATACCAAAGATTACCATGTTTTGTTTCAACAAATTTGTGCTTAGTAATCAAATTGTCTATACCTTTACCCACCTCAGGTGTAAACATGTTGTTTTTATTGAGTGGGTAATAATGTTTTTTGTTGAAAAAGTTATTAATTTCTACACCACCTAAACTATGAGGGTTTAACCCCCAATGGGTGCACCCGGAATCAACCCATACAAAATTATCAGTATTATACGGGTTCTTTTCTGCCACTTCTTTAACAAAATAAAGTTTTCTGTGACAAAGTATTTCACAACGAGCATGAAAAAATCCGGGTTCGTCTGGATTTTCTTTTTTTCTTTTTTGTGTTTGTTTCTTTTCCCACTCAATAACTTTAGTTCTATGTGAACCTATAATATCTTTAAATTTAAAGTCCCCTAATTCGCTTACAATGATTGTCCATTTATTTGGAACACCAATATAATCTAAGTAGGCAAAATATTTTTTAATTTTCTCATAGCCGCGCTTATCACAAAAAACTACTGTGGGTAAATTAAAATTATAAATGTTTTGAAAAGAAGAAAAATAGTATTGCTCTTGCCAACACCGGCCTCCGAACTCACCTTCTCTTTCTCCATAATAAATTGCTGTAACAAGGGTTGTACTCATTTGTAGTTAATATATTATATTTAAAGTGACTACTATAAATTTCAAACAATCAAAAATTTGTTGTGTATCAGACATACATTTAGGGATTCACCAAAACAAAAGTAATTGGCATAAAATTCTGCTTGATTGGGGTAAATGGTTAGATATAAACTTAAAAAAACTAAAAATAAAAGATATTATGATTTGTGGTGATCTATTTCACTACAGAGATGAAATAGCCGTTAACAGTCTACAAATTGCAAAACAATTTTTTGATATATTAAAGGAATATAACATCGTAATGATCACCGGTAACCATGACTGCTATTATAAAGATACTAGTTGCGTTAATTCGCTGTCATTATTCAATGGTTGGAATAATATTAGTGTTATTGACAGGTTACACACAGAAGAAATTTACAATAAAACGGTAACTTTTGTACCATGGGGTGAACAAATTAAAAAAATACCAAAATCTGACCTTATATTTGGCCATTTTGAGCTAGCAAATTTTAAAATGAACAATTTTAAGGTATGTGACAATGGAGATAACCCCAATACTCTATTAAAAAAATCAAAAATGGTAATTACAGGACACTTTCACTTAAAAGATGAACGTAAATTTAAAAACGGAAAAATTCTTTACCTAGGTAACCCATTCCAAATGGATTTTGGGGATGCAGAAAGTGAAAAGGGGTTCTATATTTTGGATTTTGATAAAATACAAGAACCTGTTTTCTATAAAAACACTATTTCACCAAAACACAAAAAAATATTACTAAGTGAGCTTATTTCCTTCGATGGTATAACCCCTGAACTAAGAAAATTAATAAAGGGTAATATAATAAAATTGGTTATTGATAAAAACATACAAGCAGACGACTTAGATATCATCATGATATGTTTAAACAACCTAAAACCCTTCACAATTACTGTTGATTACGAAATAAACTACAATAAATTTTCTGTAGAAGGTGAATTAGAGTACGAATACTCGGGTGTAGATTATCAAACAGCAATTACTAATTTTGTAAACATGTTAGACGTTAACAACAAAAAAGAAGTAATAGAATATACAGTAGATTTATATAAACAATGCAAGGAATAGGAATAGTTGTGTTAACGTTGGGTGGTTCCCAATTAAAAAAGTGTTTAAGAGGGCTCACACCGTTTTTAGACAAAACCGTTGTTGTGAACGACGGTAAAAAAACTGATTTTAACAAGTCCATAAAAAAATACATAAGTCCCACGTATACCAAGTACCCAAGTGCTTGTTACAATATGGGAATTAGGGAACTACTAAAAGATGAAACTATTGAACATGTTTTTATAGTAAATGATACAGTAGAAATAATTGACGACAGTGTTTTTCAAGATTACATAGACGTTGCCAATAAAACAAAGTTAAAAGCTTTATATCTTTGTGATAATGAAGATGATCCAAGAGGGTTAAACGAAAATACACGACTAACTATAGACTTAGGGGACAATACACTAACATTAAATTTCGGAACCGCTGCTAATTTAGTTTATTTACACAAAGACGTTTTTAAGAAAGTGGGATTTTTTGACGAAAGGTATAGAGCTGCAATGGAGTGGTCAGATTTCTCATATAGAATATCACAAAGAAACTTATCCACGCCGTTTCTTTGGTTTCCACATGTAACATCTGTAAAAGATAAAATAATATTTCATGATCACGTGGAAAGATATGAAGATGACCTAGAAGAAAGAGTGTTAAGAGGTATGAAAGTCTTTTATATGAAAAACAAATGTGAAATAAAAGATTTAATTGATGTTTTTTCTAAAAAAGATGTCATACAAAAATTAAAAAATAAAAGTAGATCTTCATAGGATATACATATAATTATATTTTATGAAGCAAATCTTCTTCGAAGATGTTACTATTCAAAATTTTCTCTCGGTAGGTAACGACCCAGTAAAGTTAAAATTCAATTGCGGATTTAACATTATTACAGGTTCTAATAAAGATAAAGAAGACAGAAGAAATGGTGTAGGTAAAAGTACTATAGCTGATGCAATTAATTTTGTTATATTTGGTTCCACTTTAAGAGATTTAAAGAAAGAACTCATACCTAACAACCTTACTAACACTACATGTTCGGTACTTATAAATTTCAAAGTTGTTACCCCACAGGAAACCAATTTGTATTCTATTAATAGAACTCTTTCTCCATCAAAATGCTACATTTACAAAAATAAACAAGATATTACAAGAGATTCAATTATTAATACAAATGAATTTATTAAGGATCTAATTTATTGTAGTGAAGACGTTTTTCAAAATTGTGTTATTATGACTGTAAACAACACCATACCGTTTATGGCTAAGAAAAAGGTAGAAAAACGAAAGTTTATAGAAGGTATTTTCAATTTACAAATTTTTGGTGACATGATTTCACATTTAAGGAGCGATTACAATGAAACCAAAAAAGATTTTGATATAGAATCAACTAGGTACGGTGAAAACGTTACTTCTTTAGATAATTTTAAAGATCAAAAAATACAAATAGTAAAAGAACGTAAAAATAAAAAAGAAAAATATAACACCCGCCAAAAAAATAATGAACACGAACTTTTAGAAATAAAAAATAAGTTATTGAACATAAAAGATACAATAATTGAAGAAAATGAAAAACTTATTTCCAAGTTTGAAGATAAACTAAAAGATTTAGATAAAATAAAAACCGTAAAAAGAGATAAAATAAGTGAACTAAAAGCTTCACGTAACCAATTAAAATCTAATTTAGTAAAAATAGGTACAAACGAAGAAATATGTCCCACTTGTTTACGTCAAATCGATAACGATGATAAAGATCATATAAAAAAGGAAATAAAAATAACTAATAAAAGTATAAACGATGTTGAATCCGAAATTAAAACATTTACTAAAGATTATAACTCAGTGGTTTCTAACGAAGATAAACTGAATAGGGGTATTAACAAACTTCGTAAAAAAATTAAACGAAGTAATGATGCATTAACCAACCAAAAACTTCTAAAACAAAAAGCAAAACAACTTCTTCATTGGCAAGACCAACTAAAGGTTGATATAAAAGAATTAAATTCAGAAGATACAAATTTAGATACCATAATTACCGATTATAATAATAAAGTTAAAGAAATAAAATCAAAACTCGAAACAGTTAAAAAGAAAATTAACATGCTCGATGTTGTAAAATATATTGTATCAGAAGAAGGTGTAAAATCATACATTGTAAAACAGATTTTACACGTCTTCAATCAAAAACTTGCTTATTATTTAAAAAAGATGGATAGTAATTGTATTTGTATTTTCAATGAATATTTTGAAGAACAAATTATAAACGAAAAAAATAAACTCTGTTCTTATTTTAATTTTTCGGGTGCAGAAAGAAAAAATATTGATTTAGCATGCTTGTTTGCTTTCATGGATATTAGAAGACTTCAAGGAGATGTAACTTTTAACTTTAGTATCTATGACGAACTATTTGATAGTAGTCTAGATGAAAGAGGGGTAGATTTAGTGACGTCTATTTTAAGAGAAAGAGTAGAAAAATATAACGAATGTGTATATGTTATTAGTCATAGGAAAGAAAGTGTTAAAGCTGCTACAGGCGAAGTAATATATCTGGAAAAAAGCAATGGAATTACTCGAAGAGTTAAATATGCAGAAATTGATAAAGACTAACATGTAAGTAAATAAATCAAACATGTTTCAATCACCATTTATGCAAGGCGCACAACCTTTTGCAAAAACAAACCCATATCAATCCAATTTTAATCTACAAACCAAACAACCTAACCTTATACCTGTAGATAATCACCCACCACGTGTTTCCCGGTTTATGAATTATGTTGCCGATTACGGTGGGTGTGGTTTTTGGAGAATTATATGGCCTGAATACTTACTAAATGCCGGTGGTAAATGTATGGTACACACCTCTACCTGTATGACGGTCGACCCACAACATTACAGAAATGCAGAAGCAATCAAAGTTCAACGACAAGCTTCACCCGACCAAAGAAAGTTTGTAAAGTATCTAAAAGAAATTTCATCTCAAGTAGGTTTTAGATTAATTTATGAAATCGACGATTTAGCATTTAGAGAAGATATACCTGACTACAACAAATATAAATTTGCATTTACGGACGACGAAATTCGCGAAGGTATTCAAGAAATTATGGAACTTTGTGATGAAATGACAGTAACATGTAAGTTTATGAAAGACTATTATTCATCTAAATTAGATAATGCTAAGATAACAGTTATACCGAATTGTGTTCCTAAATTTTGGATGGGTAATTTTTATAACAGAGACAAAATCGAAAGAGATTATGAACGTAATAAACGTAAACCTAGGGTTATCTGGTCCGGATCGGGTGCACACATTGATGTAGATAACAGAGTAAAAGGTAAAGATGACTTCCACCATGTTAATGACGTTATTAGAAAGACAATAAAAGACTATCAATGGGTATTTTTAGGAGCTATACCGCGTGATTTAGTAGATTTAGTACAAAAAGGGAAAATAGAATACCATCCATGGTGTGAATTATTCGATTACCCAGAAAAAGTTTATACTTTGAATGGTAATATGATGATAGCCCCGTTAATTGATAATAATTTTAACAAATCTAAAAGCGATCTAAAACATTTAGAATCAAGTTGCTATGGTCTACCAATTGCTTGTCAAGATATTTGTACGTATGAAAATGCACCCATTAAATTTAAAACAGGTGATGAAATGATCGATCAAATGAACCTCGTTTTGAAAGATGAAAGAAGATTTATTCAAGAATCTGTAAAGGGTAGAAACTTTGCTGAATCTAGATTTTTAGAAAAACCAGAAAACATAGGAAAGTTCTATGAATCATATAAATTTCCGTATCGTTCACCAGAACGCAAACACCTTAACTCATTAAAAGAGAATAAATGTTGATACTTCTTTAGATTCACCTATAATTACTATGTATGTATAGGAATGTAGTTTATGAACCTTCTCAAGAACAAATGAGA
>TARA_R110002051_G_scaffold93824_3_pt1 | contig 11818 bp, 12 predicted proteins | sample TARA_R110002051 | Tara Oceans TARA_R110002051 (sample SAMEA4397023) | marine metagenome | biome: Polar Biome; feature: [MES] marine water layer (ENVO:01000295) within the mesopelagic zone...; material: water (ENVO:00002006), including particulate matter (ENVO:01000060) such as......
TTACGGGCTGGACAATGTCCAAGCCGGTGAAATGGTTGAATTCCCCGGTGGTATCCGCGGGATGGCCCTGAACCTCGAAGCTGACAACGTCGGTATCGTTATCTTTGGTTCTGACCGCGACATTAAAGAAGGTGACGTTGTTAAGCGCACCAACTCGATCGTGGACGTTCCTGTCGGGGATGAGCTGCTAGGTCGTGTTGTTGACGGTCTTGGTAACCCACTTGACGGCAAAGGTCCGATCAAGGCGAAAAAACGTGCGGTTGCTGACTCTAAGGCGCCTGGCATTATTCCACGTAAGTCGGTCCACGAGCCAATGGCGACTGGTCTGAAATCTGTAGACAGCATGATCCCAGTTGGCCGTGGCCAGCGCGAATTGATTATTGGTGACCGTCAGACAGGTAAAACAGCGATCGCGCTCGACACGATCCTGAACCAAAAGTCTTACAACGACGCGGCCACTGACGAAGGTCAGAAGCTGTATTGCGTCTACGTCGCAATCGGCCAGAAGCGTTCCACTGTTGCGCAGTTGGTCAAAAAGCTCGAAGAGTCCGGCGCGATTGAGTATTCAATCGTTGTGGCTGCGACAGCGTCCGATCCTGCACCAATGCAATTCCTTGCACCATATGCTGCAACTGCAATGGCCGAGCACTTCCGTGACAATGGCCGCCACGCTTTGATCATTTATGATGACCTTTCCAAGCAGGCTGTATCCTACCGCCAGATGTCGCTTCTTTTGCGTCGTCCGCCAGGGCGTGAAGCTTACCCAGGTGACGTTTTCTATCTTCACTCGAGACTTCTTGAGCGCTCTGCGAAGCTGAATGAAGACAACGGTTCCGGTTCGCTTACAGCGCTACCAATCATCGAAACCCAAGGTGGCGACGTTTCTGCGTTTATTCCGACAAACGTGATTTCGATCACTGATGGTCAGATCTTCTTGGAAACAGAATTGTTCTTCCAAGGTATTCGTCCAGCTGTTAACACAGGTCTGTCCGTTTCACGTGTTGGTTCTGCTGCACAAACAAACGCGATGAAATCTGTGGCTGGTCCGGTCAAGCTCGAGCTTGCTCAGTACCGCGAAATGGCTGCGTTCGCGCAGTTTGGTTCTGATCTAGACGCGTCCACACAGCAGTTGCTGAACCGTGGTGCCCGTCTGACAGAGCTTATGAAGCAACCACAGTATTCACCACTGTCCAACGCCGAGATCGTCTGCGTCATCTATGCAGGCACCAAGGGTTACCTTGATAAGATCGACGTGAAATCAGTTGGTCGTTTTGAGGCCGGCCTTCTTAAGCACCTGCGCACAAACGCAAAAGACGTGCTTGATATGATCACCAAAGAAGATCCAAAGATCAAAGGTGAGGCAGAAGACAAGATCAAGGCCGCTATTGACGCGTTCGCCAAAGATTTCGCCTGAACCCTTTGCCTCACGAGAAGGAGACTTAGCTGATGCCTAGTCTTAAGGACCTTAAAAATCGGATCGCGTCGGTCAAATCGACCCGCAAGATCACAAAGGCGATGCAGATGGTCGCGGCAGCAAAATTGCGCCGCGCCCAAGAGGCAGCCGAGGCGTCACGGCCCTACACTGAGCGCTTTAATGCGGTCATGGGTGGTCTCGCGTCTGGTGCCGCCGGATCTGCAGCCGCGCCAAAGTTGTTGTCAGGCACCGGCAGCGATCAAACCCACCTATTGGTGGTGATGACAGCTGAACGTGGCCTGTGCGGCGGCTTTAACGGCAACATCGCAAAACTTGCGCGGACACATGCGCAAAATTTGTTGGCCCAAGGCAAGACGGTGAAAATCCTGACTGTCGGCAAAAAAGGCCGTGACGTGATCAAGCGCGATCTTGGTAAGCACTTTGTGCAGCACGTAGATCTGTCTGCTGTAAAGCGGATCAGCTACGCGAACGCACAAAGTATCGCCAAGGACGTATTGGCAAAGTTCGATGGCGGCGAATTCGACGTCGCGACCATCTTCTTTGCGCGCTTTGAAAACGTTGTGACCCAGCACCCAACCGCACTACAGATCATTCCTGCGCAATTCGAAGAAGTGGAGGGGGCCGAGGCTTCACTTTACGACTATGAGCCGTCGGAAGAGGCCGTCTTGGCTGATTTGTTGCCGCGCGGTGTGGCCACGCAAATCTTTGCTGCATTGCTCGAAAACGCGGCATCCGAACAGGGTGCACGTATGTCGGCAATGGACAACGCGACACGCAACGCTGGTGACATGATCGATCAGCTGACAATTGAGTTTAACCGCTCACGTCAGGCGAAGATCACCAACGAGCTGATTGAAATTATTTCGGGCGCTGAAGCGCTCTAGAAACCGGAGAAAACAATTATGGCAAACGCTAAAGGCAAGATCATCCAGATCATCGGCGCCGTCGTTGACGTGCAGTTCGGTGACGACCTGCCACAGATTTTGAACGCGCTGACGACAGATAACAACGGCAAGACACTGACGCTTGAAGTGGCCCAGCACCTTGGTGAGAACACTGTTCGCACCATCGCGATGGATGCCACCGAAGGTCTGGTGCGCGGTCAGGAAGTAACTGACATGGACGCGCCTATCTCGGTACCTGTTGGTGACGCGACACTTGGTCGTATCATGAACGTCGTTGGCGACCCCGTTGACGAAAAAGGCCCGATCAACACCAAAGAGCGCCGCTCTATCCACGCGGAAGCCCCAGCATTCGAAGAGCAGTCCACTGCTTCTGAGGTTCTGGTAACAGGCATCAAAGTTATCGACCTTCTGGCACCATACGCCAAGGGTGGTAAAATTGGTCTGTTCGGTGGTGCGGGTGTTGGCAAAACAGTTCTTATTCAGGAATTGATCAACAACATCGCCAAAGTGCACTCTGGCTACTCCGTGTTTGCGGGTGTGGGCGAGCGGACACGTGAAGGTAACGACCTTTACTACGAATTCATCGAATCCGGCGTTATCAACGCGGACGACCTGACCAAGTCCAAAGTGGCACTTGTTTACGGTCAGATGAACGAGCCTCCAGGTGCGCGTATGCGCGTTGCTTTGTCCGGTTTGACAATGGCGGAATCGTTCCGTGACCAGTCCGGTACAGACGTTCTGTTCTTCGTGGACAACATCTTCCGCTTTACACAAGCGGGTTCCGAGGTTTCCGCGCTTTTGGGCCGTATCCCATCCGCTGTTGGCTACCAGCCAACATTGGCGACAGACATGGGCCAGATGCAGGAACGTATTACATCGACAAAGAACGGGTCTATTACATCCGTTCAGGCGATCTACGTACCTGCCGATGACCTTACAGACCCTGCGCCTGCGACATCCTTTGCTCACTTGGATGCGACAACGGTTCTTAACCGTGCGATCTCCGAGAAGGGTATTTACCCTGCGGTTGACCCGCTCGATTCCACATCGCGTCTATTGGACCCCGCGATTGTTGGCGAAGAGCACTATGCAGTTGCCAACGACGTGCAGCAGACTTTGCAGCGGTACAAGTCGCTTCAGGATATCATCGCGATTTTGGGCATGGACGAATTGTCAGAAGACGACAAATTGACTGTTACCCGTGCGCGTAAACTTGAAAAGTTCCTGTCGCAGCCGTTTGACGTCGCACAGGTCTTCACAGGCTCGCCTGGTGTTCAGGTCGCTCTTGAAGACACAATCGCGTCTTTCAAGGCTGTTGTGGCTGGCGAGTATGACCACCTGCCAGAGAACGCTTTCTACATGGTTGGTGGCATCACAGAAGTCATCGCTAAGGCAGAAAAAATGGCGGCAGACGCCGCGTAAGGAGCCGATAAATGGCAAACGTACAATTCGATCTTGTCTCACCAGAGCGCCGCTTGGCATCTGTTGAGGCGACCGAAGTGCAAATTCCAGGTGCCGATGGCGATATGACGGCAATGGCTGGTCATGCGCCAACCATCACCACATTGCGCCCCGGCGTTTTGCGGGTAAAGCACGCGGGCGGGACCGATGAATATATTGTTTCCGGTGGCTTTGCAGAAATCACTGCGACGGGCGTGTCTGTTCTTGCTGAACAGGCGCTTCCACATGGAGAGATGACGCAAGAGGTCTTTGACGCCATGCTTGCAGAGGCGAAAGCAGCACATGAGGCGGCAAAGGTTACGTTCAAAAACGAACATGGCCCCGTTGATGACGCGGCTAAGTTGTTGTCTGATATGGTTGCTATTGGTGGCCACATTGGTTTGACTGCAAATACGTAATTCACAAGAATTTGTGACCGAAGGGCCCCTATATTGCGGGGCCCTTTTTACTTTTTTCATCATTCTTTTGCCAAAGTTTCATTCTATGCTTGCTTAGAGCAGACCAAAACTAGGACGCAAAATGCGCAAATTAGACAGTAATGTCATAGGGATAGATCAAGGCGACGTCGTGTTGTTTTCAGATTTTGAACATGACGGTCAAATGTGGACAGGCGATGGTCCTCGCAATACACGCATGGCGGTCAAGTTTGCGGAGAAATACCACGCACCTCCAAATGTCTATGTTTCTATCTCGATGCTAGATGCGTCCAATAGCGCAAATTCTCGCTACGATGTGCAAGCGGAAACTATATCAGAGTCTGGTTTTGACATCGTGTTTCGCACTTGGGGCGACACACAGGTCGCACGCTGCCGCGTCGCATGGCAGTCTATTGGCCCGATTAGCGCCGATGATGTCTGGGATATCTAATTAAGACCGGTACATGCCCTCATAGATCGGTCCCAATGTCTTATGATCAAACAATGATGATACTGACGTGCCGTTCCATGTGTTCAAAATCGCCTGGGCAAACATCGGTGCAGTTGGGACAATGCGAATGTTTGGACAAGCCTTCACCGCATCTGTGGCCTGAATGGTGTCCGTAATCACCAGGTTTTTCATCACCGATTTGCTGACCCGGTCGATCGCTGGTCCGGACAGAACGCCGTGTGTGATGTAGGAGTGCACCTCCTTGGCGCCATGCTCCATCAATACCTCTGCCGCTTTGCACAGGGTGCCCGCGGTATCAACAATGTCGTCGACAATCAGGCAAGTGCGATCTTTTACATCACCAATCACGGTCATCTCGGCCACTTCACCCGGCTTGCCACGGCGTTTATCGACGATCGATAACGGCGCACCAATTCGCTGAGCTAGATCACGCGCGCGGGCCACGCCGCCCACGTCAGGCGACACTACCATCACGTCGTCCATGTTTCCCTTAAAATTATGCATCACATCGAGCGCAAAAACTGGCGACGCATAAAGGTTATCCACAGGGATGTCGAAAAATCCTTGAATCTGGGTGGCGTGCAGATCAAGGGTTAAAATACGCTCAATGCCCGCCTCGACCATCATATTCGCGACTAATTTTGCTGTAATCGGCGTGCGCGCCTTGGAACGCCTGTCTTGACGGGCGTAGCCAAAATACGGGATTACCGCAGTGATGCGGGCCGCAGAAGATCGGCGCAGCGCATCGGCAATAATCAGCAATTCCATAAGGTTGTCATTGGCAGGGTTCGACGTCGGCTGGATAATATACATATCCTCGCCGCGCACATTTTCGTATACTTCGACGAAGATTTCGCCGTCATTGAACCGCTCAACTCTTGCCTCGACCAAGCCGATATCAACACCACGGTGCATCGACATGCGTTGCGCGACCGATTTTGCCAGAGGTTGGTTCGCATTCCCAGAAATCAATTTTGGGGCATTGGTGATCGGCATTATGGAAGTCCTTTGGCAGAAGGCAATATTTGCGTTGCAACAGAATCGTGACGTTGACACGGGTTAACACAGGGTTACGTTCAGGCAAAGAAATCACGCAGCTTCGGAGCACGAAATGCCACATATCGACTACTTCTTTACCACCATGTCACCGTTTACATATCTTAACGGAACTCGGGTCGAAGAGATCGCGCAAAAACATGGTGCAACGATCACATATAAGCCGGTTGATATAATGGGACTGTTTTCGCGCACCGGAGGTTTGCCTCCAAAAGACAGACACCCCAACCGTCAAGAATACCGCATTCAAGATATGAAACGCCGCGCCGCTCGCGCCGGATTGCCGCTAAACCTAAAACCGGCGTTTTGGCCTGTAAACGCCGCACCTTCGGCATACGCGATCATTGCAGCACAATCGGCTGGGGGGGGCGAATTGGGCAAATTGGTGCATCTTTTTACTGCGGCGTGTTGGGCCGAAGACCTCAATATTGCCGATGATGATGTGATCCGCGACTGTTTGGAAAAAGCAGGTTTCGACCCTGCATTGGCTGATAGCGGGCTGTTGACCGGCGCCGACACCTTCGGGCGCAACTTGGACGAAGCAGTCCAGCGCGGCGTATTTGGCGCGCCGTTTTTCATAACAGATCAGGACCAACGGCTTTGGGGTCAAGACCGGCTCGATGATCTTGACGCCGTGCTGGGTGGCGAGATTTAGGACCGCAATATCTGTAAAAACTGGGCGACTTTATCAGGGGTCATTGACCAATCCGTCACAAAGCGGGCGGTCAACATCTCGTTGGGGTCGCCCACCTCCGGATCACCGTCCCAAATGTAATACATCGCACCCGCAGCCAGTAACCGTTGGTGGTCACAGCGCGGTAGACGGCAGAAAATCATATTAGCATCAGCAGGATAGACCATTTCTGCACGGTTGTGTGCACGCAACCCCTCGGCCAATTGCGCCGTGGTTGCATTTGCCGCACTGGCCATTTCGCGCCATAGATCACCGGTCAGATAGGCTTTCATCTGGGCTGACATATAGCGATGCTTGGAAAACAAATGCCCGCCGCGCTTGCGGCGCAACTCGAATTCCCACGCAAGTTTTGGGTCAAAAATCACGCAGCATTCCACGCCCATCAATCCATTTTTTGTGCCGCCAAAGCTTACGGCGTCAATACCCGCTTTCCATGTCATCTCGGCGGCCGAACAATCCAAAGCCACCAGCGCGTTGCAGAACCGCGCGCCATCGAGGTGCACTTTTGACCCGAATTCATGCGCCACGTCCGTCAGCGCCCGAATTTCATCCAGACTATGCACGGTGCCTTTTTCGGTCACTTGGGTGATGGACACAGGCCCGCGCTGTGGTCCGTGCACGCCGCGCGATTCCTCGGCGACCATGGCTGCTCGCAATGTCGCAGCCGTCATTTTGGCGTTTTCAGCAGGGACCAGCGTTAGTTTTGCCCCAGAGTAAAATTCAGGCGCGTTGCATTCATCTTCGTGGATGTGCGCCATTGGCGTACAGAAAATCGTGTCCCATGGGTTTGCAAGCGTGGCGAGCAAGATGGAATTGGCTGCAGTGCCAGTGGCGACCAGATAAACTGCCGCCTCGGGGGCCTCAAACATGTCGCGGACCATCTGGCGCACGTAGTCCATAATCGGGTCGGCACCATAGCTTTGTGTGTAGTCTGCATTGGCCTCGACCAGTGCCTGTAGCACTTTTGGATGCGCGGGACCTGCGTTGTCGGAGGTAAAAAACATCAGGTCGGCTCCTCAATAATATAATCGTCCCAATCATCCTCGTTCACGTCACCTTCAGCGATGGTGATCCCTTTGATAGAGACGCCAGCGTCATGTACAGTTTGCGGGTTTCCCGAGATAAGAGGGTGCCAATCAAACAAGTCGCGCCCCTCTGCCACAAGGCGGTAGCCGCAGGTTTTTGGCAGCCAATACATGTTATCTTCCAACGTCTTAGGCGTCAGAACGATGCACTCTGGCACATATTGGTGGCGCATCACGTATTTGCTGCACAGGCAGGTCGCCCCGTCCAAAAGGCGGCAGGCAACGCGGGTGAGATCGACTTTACCTGTGTCTTCGTCCTCTAGTTTATTCAGGCAGCATTTGCCGCATCCATCACAGATTGCCTCCCATTCGGGGCGGGTCAATTCGTCCATCGGGACGGTTTTCCAAAAGTTTGGGCGCAGCCCTGTGCGGTTGATGCTGTCAGACATTGGCGAGAATTTCCCGTGCGCGGACGCAGTCGGCGTCCATTTGTGTGATCAGGGCGTCGAGCCCGTCGAATTTCAGTTCGGGCCGCAAGTAGGCGACCAAGGCCACCGAGATGCGCGCGCCATAGAGGTCACCTTTGAAATCAAAGATAAAGGTCTCACAATTCGGTTTGTTTTCGCCAAACATCGGACGCACCCCAATCGAGGCAGCACCGTCATAGTGGCCTGAGTGCGGGCCATCAAGCACAGTGATTTTCACAGCATAAACCCCGAATTTGGGAGGGTGTAGCCCGTCGACGGACATGTTGGCGGTAGGATAGCCCAATTCGCGGCCACGTTGTTCACCGCGGATGACAGTATTTTCCAAGCGATGCCAATGACCTAGCATGTCAGCTGCGTCTTTTGGGCGACCTTGGGTGAGCGCGGTGCGGATCGCGGTCGAGGACACCTCAGAGGTGCCGACGGACAGCATGGGCACAACAGTGACACCAAAGCCCATGTCAGCGCCGTAGGATTGCAACGATGCAGCAGTGCCGGTACGTCCTTTGCCAAAGCAGAAATCGAAGCCGACGACGACGTGATTGAGGCCAAGCTGGTCGGCAATAATGGTTTGCGCAAAGTCCTGCGCGGACAAGGTCGCAAGCGCATCATTGAATGGTATTTCATATAGTTTTTCGACGCCGATCTTGGCCAGTCTATTGGCCTTTGCCTCGGCATTCATCAAGCGGAAGGGGTTGTTTTCACGCGAAAAATAGCTGCGTGGGTGTGGTTCGAATGTCATAACACCCAAGGGGACATTTTCTTTGGTTGCGACCTGTCGGGCAACGTCGATGACCGCTTGATGTCCAAGGTGGACACCATCAAAATTGCCTATCGCCGCCGCGGCGCCGCGGTCTTTTGGGTCGATGAATTGGGTGTCACGAATGATGCGCATGGGCGTGGGTAACGCGGGTGAGGGGCGCGAGCAAGTATCAGTCGAATTTCCGGCTTGGGGCGAGCACCGTGGCGTCGCCAACGAGCACTTTTTTGCCCTCGACAAGACAGCGTGTGTTCATGGTGACGCGGCGCTTTGCATGGTCGATGTCGGTGACTTCAACCTCTGCCAATACCATGTCACCGGGGCGCACAGGGGCTAAAAACCTAAGGTTTTGGCCTAAATAGACGGTTCCGTGGCCGGGGAGTTGTTCGCCGATGACGGCAGATATGAGGCCGGCGGTGAGCATTCCGTGGGCGATGCGACCGCCGAAGATGGTGTCTTGAGCGTAGGCTTCGTCGAGGTGCACAGGATTTCGGTCGGTCGAAATTTCTGCAAACATTTCAATGTCTTGATCGGTCACTATTTTGCGCAATGTGCGGATCATACCGATCTCGATATCTTCGATGCAGATTGTACCGCGCACCTGATTGTCCAACATCTCAGCCCCCAAGTAACAAAACACCCAACGTGATGTGTAATTTGTAACTTTATTACTTTGCAAGCGCAGAAAAATCAACCCCTATCTGACCTAGCGCAGATGGCCGATTGTATAAGTCGGCGATAACATTTCCTTTTCTAAATAAGCACTTAGTGCCGCAGGATCCGGTTGTTGATCTGTTTTTGTCTCGGCGGCGGCCAGTCCGCCGGAGATGAAGAGGGTGTCGCAGTCCTCTTGCAGGCCGCCGAGGATGTCGGTGCGAATCCCGTCGCCGATGCAGATAATACGCGCATCAGATGGGGCATTGGTTAATGCAGCGAGCCGGCGGCGGGCGAGGTCGTAGATAGGCGGGTATGGCTTGCCGAAATACAGGCTCTCGCCGCCCATTTCGGTGTACAAAGCCGCCAGTGCGCCCGCGCACCATTCACGGGTTTTGCCGCGATCCACGATGATGTCGGGGTTGGCGCATAGCAGCTTGAGACCCTTTTCACGCGCATAGAGAAAATCGGGGCGGTTCACGTCCGGATCGGCTTGGGTGTCAAACGGGCCGCAGCAAACAATGCCTTCGGCTTGAGTTAGGGGAACCCGTTCGATGTCAACAGGATTATCAAGCAAGTTCAGTGGCTTGAAGAAGTCGGCGTCGCGTTCGGGTTCGCCCATGAAATAGACCTTACGGCCTACAACCCCTTGGAACATGGCCGAGCGGGCGCTGTCGCCGGAGGTGGCGATTGTATCATAGCAATCATCCATCATCCCCATGTCCGACAGTTGGGTTTTGACCGAAAACCGCGGGCGCGGCGAGTTGGTGACAAGCACCACGATGCCGCCCTTGGCGCGGTAGGTTTTCATCGCAGCAATAGCGTCTTGAAACGGAGTTATTCCGTTGTGCATACAGCCCCAAAGATCCACAAATGCGGCGTCATATTGCCCAGAGATTTCGTCGAAAGTGTTAATGATCCGGGACATGGTTAACCTCTGTGTTGGGGGCGTTTGGAACGGTATGATCTACGTATGACAGACGTATGACTTGCGTATGCCACAAAAAAGGGGCGCATAAAGCGCCCCCGATAGTTAATTTTCGCGATTAAGCGGTTTTGAGGTGTGGGATGATCTGCTTTTTGCGGCTCATCACGCCGGGCAGCACAACCATGTCGCCAGTGACCGTGGCGCCGAAAGAAGCCTCGGCAACTGTTTTGGACAGCGCGTTGGGGATCATCATCGTGGCCTCTTCGTTGAGGATGTCCACGACGAACAACAACACTTGATCAACGCCGTCTTCTGCGGCCACGGTTGTCATGGTCGCCATGATGCTGTCCTTGCGATCGAGGATGATTTTTGGCGCGGTGGTTTCCAGAACCGAGACGCGGAATTTGGTGTCACCCACGGCGTATTCTTTGCTGTCCATGCGCAGCAGTTCTGCGTCGGAGAAAGACGAGACATCTGATTTTGCTTGAAACATCTCGGTTGCATAGGCGTGCAGGTCAATGTTCAGGTCATCGGCGAGGGCTTCGGCCAGAGCCTTGTCGGTCGGGGTGGTAGTGGGCGAGCGGAATTCCAGTGTGTCAGAGATGATGCACGACAGCGCCAGACCTTTGATCGCGGCTGGCATGTGATCGGCGTGGTCGCCCATCAGCCCCAGCATGATTGTCGCGGTGCAAGCAAGTGGACGGATTGTGATGTCGATGGGGCCTGCTGTTTCCAGACCGCCGACCAGTTTGTGGTGGTCGATGATGGCTGTGACATTTGCGCCATTGATGTTGGCGGGCAATTCGGCGGGATTATTGGTGTCGACGATCACGCAGTCCTGACCGTCGGCCACGTCTGTGATGATTTCGGGCAGATCAAAGCCCCAGCGCGCCGCGACAAATGCAGCCTCGGTGTTGGGTGTGCCCAAGAGTTTTGCGCACGCATCGACACCTGTGTGGGTCATGAACCATTCCCAGATCAGTGCGGAGCCTGTGGAATCGGTGTCGGGGGCTTTGTGTCCAAAAATCAGAGTTGTCATTGTCATAGTCCATTAAATCAGGGAGAATTTGGGCGGCTTATATGAGGGATTGGCGTGACTGTCACGGTGCAGATTTTACAAGGCGGTGGTGTTGCATGACAAAACCCAGAGAGGCCGCGCTATATGCGCCGGTGAAGGCGTATTTGGCGCGCCAAGGCTATGAGGTGAAGGGCGAGGTGGGTGCGGTCGATGTGATGGCCCGCCGTGGTGAGGAACCGCCGCTGTTGGTGGAGCTGAAGCTGGGGTTCACGCTGGCGTTATTTCATCAGGGGATTGATCGGTTGGGTCTGACCGATCTGGTGTATGTGGCGGTCCCCGAGAAGGCGGGCAAAGCCGGTTTGAAGGCGTTGAAGGACAATGTGAAACTGGCGCGTCGTGTGGGGTTGGGTGTGTTGACTGTCAGGTTGAGAGACGGGCATGTGACCGCCCACGCCGATCCTGGCGGCTATGTCCCGCGCAAGTCGGCCAAGGGCGCCAAGCGGTTGTTG
>TARA_R110002051_G_scaffold2593_3_pt1 | contig 11814 bp, 9 predicted proteins | sample TARA_R110002051 | Tara Oceans TARA_R110002051 (sample SAMEA4397023) | marine metagenome | biome: Polar Biome; feature: [MES] marine water layer (ENVO:01000295) within the mesopelagic zone...; material: water (ENVO:00002006), including particulate matter (ENVO:01000060) such as......
CCCCCAGACAAGGCGGCGGACATTCGAATGCAGGCCGTCGGCGCCGACGACCATGTCGAACTCACGCGTCCCGCCATGCTTCAGGCTGACGGATACACCATCGCCATGATCGTCGATGGCCGTAATGCTTTCGCCAAAGAGGGTTTCGACCTTGTCCTTTACGGAATTGAAGATCACTTCGGCCAGCTCACCCCGTGGCAGGCTGGTGTAGCGATCGTGGGTGAGACGCCGGAACACGTCCACATTGAAGCCCGCGGCCCGGGCACCGCTTTCCTTGACCAGCCGGAGTTCCTGCACGTCGTAGCCGTGGGTCAGGATCTCCGGAAGCAGGCCCATTCTCTCTGCCACATCGTAGCCGACTCCCCAGAAGTCGATGACGTAACCGCCCGCCCGGAACTCCGGCGATTCCTCGATCAGGGTGGGTTCGTGACCGGTACGCAGCAACCAATAGGCAAGGCATGGCCCGGCAACGCCGGCGCCGCTGATAGCGATTTTCATGGGAGGACTCCGTGACAGGCAATTTCAGTTTTCAATGCTCAGGCGCTGGCGGGCCTGGGGTCCGTCAGGGTTGTGGACCACGTGGTCCACACATCTGGTACGTAGTCCTGGCGCAGGCTAGGGTCAAGTTATGAGCCGTTCACGATTCGAGAAACTCAACCCTGACAAGCAACACCGCCTCATCGAGAGCGCGGCGGAGGAATTTGCTGCGAAGGGCTATGAAGCGGCGTCGCTGAACCGCATCCTGGAGCAGGCGGGCATGAGCAAAAGCTCGCTGTATTACTATTTTGACGACAAGGCGGATCTGTTCACGACGCTTGTGGACCGGTCACTCGGTCTGCTGTTCCGGGAGATTGGCGGTTTCGACGCAAGCACGCTGACGGAAGATAATTTCTGGAGCGAGATGGAGGCGCTGGCGCAGCGGTTCACAGCCCTTGGCAACTCCAACGCCTGGTATGTGAAGATGGGCCGCATGTTCTATCGTCTGCGTTCAGACCAGGCGCACAGTGCGCCGACGGAACGGTCGTTCGTCGCGGCGCGGCGCTGGATCACGGACATTCTCCGCAAGGGGCAGGCATTGGGGGCGGTCCGGACCGACCTGCCGGAAACGCTGTTGGTCGATGCTGTCATGGGCCTGGGGGAGGCGTTGGACTTGTGGGTGCTGAACCATTGGGACGAGATTCCAGACGATGCACGTTTGCGCATGGCAAATGATCAGGTGGGGTTGTTCCGGCGCCTGCTCGCGCCCTGAACTGCTGGTACCTGAAAAAATGGCCCGTATCCAAGGGGGTGCGGGCCATTCTTTATGCATGAATAGGAGGTCTGCTGACGGTCAGCTTTCCTTCACCTTGCACTCACCGGGGTAGGCGACGCTGACACCTTCGGCATAGGCTTCGCAGCGATTGCCATAGGTCTCGCCGTCGCATCCGCACACCGGGCGGTATTCCTTGGTGCAGATCGGGCCGGTTTTCCTGCAGGTGCCGGCGGCGTCCGCGATCGCGTGGCAGGCGCCGTCTTCGTAGATGCAGGTCAGGCCGTCATCGCATTGGAGCGCCGCGATGCCGCCGCACATGGCGCCTTCACCGGCTGTCGGCAGCTCATTGGGGGCGGCGACTTCATCCGCCGGAACGGCCCGGTCCGGAACGACGCCGGGTTCGAGAAACCAGGCGCAACCGGCCAGAAACAAAGAAGAAAACAAAAGAATGGCGAGGCGCATGAGAGTCTCCTTTCGGGAGAACAACCTGCGCCTCGCCATCATTTTTGGCAAGTTTGAAGCGGGGCCCTGGGCCCGCGTTTCAATGCTTGGCTCAGCCTTGGCCTTTGCCCTCAGCGACGAGCGAGAACATGTTCGCGCCGTGCTGGCCGCCGGAGGTGAAGGCCGGCAGCGTCTTGCTGGTGTCGGTGATCTCGTCCCACTTGGCCGCAACGGCTTCGGCGGTCAGCTCGTCGCCCTGGCCGACATAGGCGCCGCGCGTTTCAACGATGCGGGCCATCGAGAAGGCACCGGCACCGGCCGACAGGATCATGCCGGTCGGGGCGTCGTCTTTCACGAGGTTCATCACGCCCGGCGTGACATATTCCGGCTTCAGCTGCTCCAGCGCTTCCGGCGGCATCAGGCCTTCGGTCATGCGGGTTGCGGCAACCGGGCAGACCGCGTTGACCTTGATGTCGTTCTTGGCGCCTTCGATTTTCAGCGTGTTCATCATGCCGACGACGCCGAGCTTGCCGCCGCCATAATTGGCCTGGCCAAAGTTGCCATACAGGCCGGTGGAGGAGGTGGTCACGACGATACGGCCGTAATTCTGCTCCTTCATGATGTTCCAGGCAGCGTGGACCGGAAGGAAGGTGCCGCGCAGGTGGACGGCGAGCACCAGGTCGATGTCCTGGATTGTCATCTTCGAGAACGATTTGTCGCGCAGGATGCCGGCATTGGCGATCAGGATGTCGATGCGGCCCCATTTGGCCATCGTGTCATCGATCATTTTCTTCACGCCGGCCTCGTCAGCCACGGACGATCCGTTGGCCATGGCTTCGCCGCCCATGGCTTCGATTTCCTTGACCACGGCCTCAGCGGCTTCGGAGCTGCCACCGGAGCCATCCATCGACGCGCCGAGGTCGTTGATCACGACTTTTGCGCCGCGGCGGGCGAGTTCGAGGGCGTGGCAGCGGCCAAGACCGCCACCGGCACCCGTAACAATGGCAACGCGACCGTCAAAACGGATGTCAGACATGGGCTTTCTCCTGAAAAGTTTGGAGGTTTCACACCAGACGCTCACGTGAACGTCAAGCACATCCCTTGCGTCAGGCATTGCCTGCGTTGTCGCACCGTGTATCAGTTCCATTCTGGAATGCACCAGAGGAGGAAACAACATGCTCGCTTATGTCACGCTCGGCTCCAATGATACCGACAAGGCCTGCGCCTTTTACGACGCGGTTCTGGGGGAAATGGGGGCCAAACAGGTCTTCAATAATGGCCGCCTTTACTTCTACGGCACGGGGCCTGGCGCACCCATGCTGGCAGTTGGCGGCCCGTACGACGAGAAGGCGGCCACTTGCGGCAATGGCGTCATGCCGGCCATCGCCGCACCGGACAATGCAACGGTCGACAAGGTCTACAACAAGGCCATCGAACTCGGCGCGCAAGATGAAGGCGCCCCCGGCCAGCGCATGCCGACCTTCTACGGCGCCTATTTCCGCGACCCCGACGGCAACAAGATCTGCATCTGCAAGCTCGGCTAGGGCGTCACCGCTCTGAAAGGCTTTGGCCCCCGGCAATGTGCCGGGGGCCTTTTTGTTCCTGCCTAGTCGGGCCGCTGGTCTTCCAGCTTTCCGGCATAGAAGCTGCGGATGTCGGCGGCGAGGGCCTTCAGGGCGCCGTCGTTCAGGTACATCATGTGGCCGCCCTGATAATAGGTCATGGCCACCTGGTCTTGCGGGATGCCGTAGCGGGCGAAGGTGATCTCTGCGTCGAAGAAGGGGCAGATCAGGTCAAAATAGCCGCTCGCGACCATCACTTTCAGCGCCGTGTTGTGGCGCATGGCCGTCGTCAGCTGGCGCCCGGCATTCACATAGTGCGGTTCCCAGTACTCGCCTTCCGGCGCGTCGCGGAAATCCCATTGTTCGCCGGCGTCCGGGCTGGAGACCATGTAGGGCCGGTCCATTTCCACGCCGAGATCGGCAGCGAGATACTGGTTCATCAGCGCCGAATAGGCAGAGCTGACCGCATAGCTGGAGACATCGTCCTCCGGGCCTTCGGCGGCATCGTCTGCCTCGTCCCCCAGATAGCGCCCGTCGAGCCGCCCGAGCGCCACGCCCTCGTCGCGCAGCAATTCCTTCTGGAAGCGGTGCATCAGGATACGGAGGTTCGACGTCTCGATATATTCCGGATCGAGCCCGGTGAAATAGGCGAGCCTGTCGCGGATATAGGCGCGCTCCTCCGGGCTCAGCCGCTCGCCCTTCCACAGGGCCGGGCCGTATTCATCGCGCGCGAAGGCCCGGGCCTCGGCCAGGAACTCCGCCTGCGGAACGCCTTGCCCGGCGCGGCCATGATACTGCGCCGCTGCGGCCATCGAGGGCAGATAGGTGACATAGGAATAGACATTGTCATGGGCGGAGGTGGAGCCCTCATAATCCAGTGCCTGCGAGATCAGCACGATGCCGTTGAGGGCAATGTCCACATCGCCCACCGTCAGCTCATTGGCGAGATAAGCGGCGCGCGTGGTGCCGAAGCTTTCGCCGATCAGGTATTTCGGCGCGTTCCAGCGTTTGTGCTTGGTGATCCAGATGCGCATGACTTCGGCAATGGATGACTTGTCGCCCGCTTCGTTCCAATAGTCCTTGTCTTCGCCTTCGCCGATGGCCTGGCTGAATCCGGTGCCGACCGGATCGATGAAGACGAGGTCTGTCTGGTCGAGGATGGAGAGCGGATTGTCCACCATCCGGTAGGGCGCGGCGCCATCGTCTTCGTCGGCATCGCTGGCCACGACGACCCGCTTCGGGCCCAGAAGGCCCATGTGCAGCCAGACCGAGGCAGAGCCCGGCCCGCCATTGAACACGAAGGTCACCGGCCGGTCCGACCCGGCACCTTCCTTGATGTAGGAGATCGTGAACAGGCTGGCCGCCGGCTTGCCCTCTTTATTGGTGATCTGCGTATCGCCTGCCTCGACCGTGTAGGTCATCTTCTGGCGGCCGAACGTGCCGGTGTGGCGGCTTTCGAACATGACCGGATCGGGCACGGGGCGGGTTTCGGTCTCTTTCGGCGGGTCACCGGCGTTGGTGTCGGCAAAGGCGGGGGCAGTCATGGCCATGACGGCAGCCATGAAAAGGGCGCGCAATTTCATCGGGATCGGGTCTCCTTGACGTCCGGCGGGTCACCTCTCAGGAGATCGCGCCAGAGGTCTGATAATTAAGGCGAAAACCTATCCCTCGGGCCGCGCCTCGTCAAACCGCAGATTTACGTCCGGTGCAATCGGTCTGCAACCTGCCCAGCCGCTTGCCAGGCAGCATGGAACGCACCTGCCGAACAGATCAGTGCTTCCCCTGCGGCGGCCACCCGTTTAATCCATAAGGCTGTATCTTCGGGGAAGGGAGACTGGGCCGGGATGAACATCATGGGATTTGAATGGGGCTGGGACAACGCCCGCGCGTTGCTCGGCATCGCCATGATCTATGGCCTCTGCTGGGCCTGGTCTGAAAAACGCAAACTGTTCCCGTGGAAAGTCGTCATCGGCGCCACGGTGATGCAGTTTGTCTTCGCCCTGATCCTGTTCGGCATTCCCTTCATCCGGTCCATCCTGTTCCGCGCCAATGACGTGGTTGACGGTTTGCAGGCCGCAACGCGCGCCGGCACGGGCTTTGTGTTCGGTTATGTCGGGGACAATGTCGCCGGGGCCGAACTGATGGACGGCACACCCCCGCCGCTCTTCTTCTTCCAGATCCTGCCCATCGTCATCGTCGTCGCCGCCCTGTCGGCCATGCTCTGGCACTGGGGCATCCTGAAATGGATCACCAATGGCTTCGCCTTCATCTTCCGGCGGGGCATGGGCCTTGGCGGCGCGACGTCGCTGGCCGTGTCCGCCAACGTCTTCATGGGCATGACCGAGGCGCCGGTGCTGATCCGGCCCTACATCAAGGGCATGACGCGGTCGGAACTGCTGATCATGATGACGGCGGGCTTCGCGACCATCGCGGGCTCTGTCCTCGTCGTGTACGGCTCGTTCCTTGAGGGCAAGATGGCGAACCCGCTGGCCCAGTTGCTCACGGCCTCCATCATGGCCGCGCCTGCGGCCGTTGCCGTCGCCCTCACCATGATTCCGGAAACCACGCCCGCGACCGAGCGGATGAAAGAGCCGGACTTCAACTACGCCTCCACCATGGATGCCTTCTCGCGCGGGGCGACCGACGGCCTGCAGATCGTGTTCAACATCGCGACCATGCTGATCGCGGCGCTGGCGCTGCTCTGGCTGGTCAATGCCGGGCTCGGCGCGCTTCCGGACGTTGCCGGTGCGCCGCTGTCGATTGAGCGTGTGCTCGGCTGGATCTTCGCCCCGCTGATGTACATGGTCGGCGTGCCGATGGAAGAGGCGGCCAAGTCGGGCTCCCTCATGGGCGTAAAGACGGTGCTGACCGAATTCGTTGCCTTCCTGCAGCTGGCCGAAGTGCCGCCGGACGCAATGGACCCGCGCACCCGCATGATCACCGCGCACGCGGTCTGCGGCTTTGCGAATTTCGGCTCCATGGGCATCCTGATCGGTGGCCTCTCGATCATCGAACCGAGCCGCCGGGATGACTTCCTGTCGCTCTCGTGGCGCACGCTGGTGGCCGGCACGTTTGCGACCTGCCTGTCGGCGGCGGTCGTCGGCGCTCTGCCGTATCAGCTGTTTGCGGGCGCAAACGGCTGACCTGCTGACAAAAGCCTGACACACAGGCGTGACCGGCTGCCCCTTGCGTGCCGCTGCGGTACGTACGAGACACAAGGCTTCCGCTTGGGAGGAAGCGTTCATGAATACTGGTCCGGATCGTGTCATCCCGGAAAACGCGAAGCGTTTATCCGGGACCCAGCTCAGACTTTCGCTGATGGCCAATGGGTCCCGGCTCTCGGCGCTTTGCGCTGCGGCCGGGACGACACTGGCGTTTGGCGCTTTGCCTGCAGTAGCTCAGGATGCGGGCTCCGAAGAGACGAAGTTGACGACATGCCCGGCAGTCGCCCGATTGGTTGAAGTCGACGACGATCTCGACCTCTCCCGAACGGATCAGCCTTTCAGGTGCGCGAATTATGTGCGTCGGATGGAAGCGATCCGCGTTTTCGGCGACCGCCAGTTCACCGATCCCGGCAGCTTCGCCGCAGCGACCGCTGCCGAAATCGACGCCACCGCCGCAGACCACCCGGCCGAAATACTGAACCAGCTGCCCGGCGTGAACGTGCAGATGAATTCCGGGCAGGAGCATCTGATTGCCATCCGCTCGCCGGTGCTGACCGGCGGGGCCGGGCAGGGCAGCTTCCTGATCCTCGAGAACGGTGTCCCCACCCGCTCCCCTGCCTTTGGCAACGTCAATTCCCTGATCGAGCCGCACCACGAGGTCGCCGACGCCATCGAAGTCGTGCGCGGGCCGGGCAGTGCGAAATATGGCTCCAACGCTGTACACGGACTGATCAATGTCATCCTGCCGGAACCGGGCGAGGGCAGCGAAGTGCGCGCCTCCTATGGCACGCTCGGCCGCTGGCGCACCGACATGAAGCTGGACGAGGGCCAGCACTGGCTGGTGAACCTGTCGCTGCAGAAGGACAATGGCTGGCGCGACAATACAGACGTCAACCAGCAGAAACTCTCCGTCGTCGGCAAGTTCAATCCGGGCCTGTGGGACGCGACCGTCTGGCTGTCGGGCCAGAACCTTGAGCAGGAAACGGGCGGCTACATCGTCGACGCCGATGCCTACAAGGACGAGGACATCGCAAAGTCGAATCCGAATCCGGAAGCCTACCGCAATGCGTGGTCGGTCCGTGCGGGCGCGCGCCTCGAACGCCCCCTGTTCGATGGCACGCTCGTCCTGATGCCTTACGCGCATTCGCAGGCGATGATCTTCATGCAGCACTTCTTGCCCTACAACGGCATTGAGAAAAATGCCCACACCGGCGGCGGCATGATGGTGCGTTACGAGCAGCCCGTCTCCGAACAGCTCACCTGGCGCGTCGGCACAGACCTCGATGCCGCCAGCGGGTATTTGCGCGAAACACAATCGAGGACGACATTCGGCTTCAATCCGGCGAATGATCAATTCCCGCAAGGCGTCCACTATGATTATGACGTCGACACAACCGTCGCGGCACTGTGGACCGAGCTGGAATGGGCGCTGTCGGACGATGTGCGCATCCTGGCGGGTCTGCGCGGCGAGAGCCATGATTATGACTACGCAACCAAGGCGCCCGCCGGTATCAATGGCCGCTTCAACGTGCCGGCCGACCGGTCGGACTCCTACGAGTTCGTGACGCCGAAGCTTGGCGCGGTCTGGTCGGTCTCCGACACGGTCGATCTCTATGCCAACTATGCCCGCGGGGCCCGGGCGCCGCAGGTGTCGGATCTCTACCGCCTGCAAAGCCGGCAGGTCGTCGGGCAGAATGACACCGAAACGCTGGACAGTGTGGAACTCGGCGCACGCGGCGCAGCCCTCGACGGGCGGCTTGTCTTCGATGTCGCCGCCTACTGGATGGACAAGGAAAATTACTTCTTCCGCGACTCCGACGGCCTGAACGTGACCGACGGCTCGACCGAGCACAAGGGTGTTGAAGTGTCCGCCGCCTATGGCCTGACCGACACGCTGTCCCTGTCAGGCAATGTGTCCTGGTCGGACCAGACCTACACCTTTGACCGGATCGTGGCGTCGGCCTCCAGCAGCATCCTCGATGGCAATGAGATCGACACCGCGCCGGAATGGCTCGCCAATGCGCGGCTGAACTGGCAGGCGACCGACCGCCTCGCCCTGTCGCTGAATGTCGAACATGTCGGCGAATACTTCACCGACCCCGGCAACCAGAACACCTATCCCGGCCACACCGTGCTCGGCGCCCGCGCGGCGTGGGCCTGGACCGATACGCATATGGTCTGGATCAATATTCGCAATCTGACGGATGAGCGCTATGCTGACCGGGCCGATGTGTCCTTCGGCAACCAGCGCTACTTCCCCGGCGAGCCGGTCAATGCCACCATTGGTATCAGCCGCACATTCTAGAACATAATCGGAGGAACCCCATGAAGCTCTATCACAGCCCCCAGGCGCCGAACCCGGATCGTGTTGTCTACTTCCTGCGTGCCAAGGGCAAGCTTGATGCGGTCGACCTCGAAGAAGTCTCGATCATGAAGCAGGAGCACAAGACGCCGGAATACCGCGAAGTCTCGCCCTTCGCGCAAGTGCCTGCGCTGGTGCTGGACGATGGCACCAAGATCACCGAGAGCCGCGCCATCTGCACCTATTTCGAAGGCATCTTCCCGGAGCCGAACCTGATGGGCGCCGACCCGAAGGAGAAAGCCCTGATCGAGATGTGGGACCGGCGCGTGGAGATGATGTTCTTCGTCCAGTTCGCCACCTGGTTCCGCAACGCACATCCGATGATGGCGCCGCTGGAAGTGCCGCAAAGCGCCGAGGCCGCCGCCAAGGGCGAGAAGGCCGCAAAGAAGATGGCGGAACGGTTCGACGCCCATCTCGCCGACAATGAGTTTCTCGCGGCCGGACGTTTCTCCATCGCGGACATCACGCTCTTCATCGCCTGCGGTTTCTGTCGCGTGATGAAGTATGAGCCGCATAAAGAGCACGCCAATCTCGGCCGCTGGTATGAGGCCATGAAGGCGCGCGGCTTCGCGGGCTAGGCCATCGCTTCGGCGATCAGCTGGCAGGAGCGGATCCGGTCTTCGTTCTGCTCCGCTAATGTCAGGATAAACAACTCGTCGGCGCCATGTTCGCCCGCAAAGGCGGAAAGCCGGCCGGCAACATCGTCTGCTGCGCCGATCACGCCGCGTCCCTCCGCTGCGGCGAGCGCTTCGGGAGAGGCGGCGGCGATCACGGCATCGGCCTCCGTAGACGGAACGAAGGCGCGGAAGTCTCCCGTGCTGCGGGCCAGGTTCCAGGCGATGGCGGGTTTGGACAGGCGGCGGGCCTCCGCCTCTGTCTCCGCGGCGAGGGCAACGAGGCCAACGGCAGCGTAGGGCTCTGCGGCAAAGGGCGAAGGCTCGAACGCCTTGCGGTAGGTTTCAAGGGCGGCGCCCGCCCCGCCCGGCGCCAGGAAATCCGCAAAGGCGAGCTTCAGGCCCATCGACCCGGCAAAGGCGGCCGAGTCCGGCGAGGACGACAGCATCCACAGATCCGGCCGGGCGCCGCGCGGGCCGACATGAATGCCCGTTGCCCGGTGGTTCTCCGGCAGGGGTGCCTCACCGCTCGCATCCAGCATCCAGTCCATCAGCATGCGCAGCATGGTCGGGAAGGCCTGCGCGCCGGGGCCGAGCAGGGCGGCGGAGGTGCGCGGGTCTGCCCCGGTCGCCCGGCCGACGCCCAGTTCGATCCGGCCCGGCGCCAGCGCTTCGAGCGCGCAGAACTGCTCGGCCACTTTCAGCGGCGAATAATTCGGCAGCATCACGCCGCCCGAGCCGAGCTTCAGATGCTGCGTGCGCTGCGTCAGTGCCGCGATCAGGACTTCCGGGGCAGCGCCCGCGAAACTGCGCGCATTGTGATGTTCCTGCACCCAGAAGGACCGCCAGCCCCGCCCGTCCAGTGCGCCTGCCAGGGCAAGCGTGTTCTCAAAAGCATCCGCGGCGGTCTGGCCCTCGAACAATGGAGATGGATCGAGTATCGAGAGGACGGGTTTCATGGCTCTCCTGATGCGCTAAGCAGGAGGGTGAAACAAGACAAGGAAGCGATTTCATGCGGTATCTGGCGGCGTCCCTTCTCCTTCTTCTGGCGGCCTGTGTGCAGCCATCGGCCTTCGGTCCGCAGGTCCGGGCCGTGCCGATGGATGATCTGAGGGCCGCGGCGCCGTCCGGCCGGCTTTCCGGCGTGGCCCAGCCGGTGGCCTACCGGGTGGAGATGACCGTCGACCCGCGGGAGGCGGCCTTCGCCGGGCATGTCGGCATTGACGTGAACCTACAGACATCCGCGCCGGGGATCTGGATGCACGGGGCAGATCTCGACGTGTCCTCGGTCACGGTGACGGCAGGCGGCGAGACCCGGCCGGCCAGCTGGACAGAAGTGGATCCGACCGGCGTGGTCTGGGTAGGTTTTCCAAACCGAGTTCATGCGGGCGGCATCACGCTGACCATCGACTATACCGCCGCCTTCGACGCGAACCTCGCCGGGCTGTTCCGGGTGGAGGAAAAGGGCGAAGCCTATGCGCTGGCCAAGTCCGAAAGCATCCAGGCCCGCCGCTTCCTGCCAAGCTTTGACGAGCCGGGCTTCAAGGCGCCGTTCGATTTCACGCTGATCGTGCCGCAAGACATGCTCGCCATCGGCAACACGCCGGTCGCGTCGCGCGTCCCGGACAAGCCGGGCTTTGACCGGGTGACCTTCCTGCGCACCCGGCCGCTGTCGACCTATCTCCTGTCGGTCGCCGTCGGTAATTTCGAGAAAGTTCCCGCCGGGACGATCCCGGTGAATGCGCTGCGCGACTGGCCTGTGCCGCTGACGGGCTATGCCCGCGCAGGCAAGGGCGAGGAGCTGGACGCAATCCTCTCGATCACGCCAGCCATCGTGGAGTTCTTTGAAGAGGCGCTGGAACAGCCTTATCCTTATGAGAAGCTCGACATCATCGCCGCGCCGCAATGGCCGTCGGGGGCGACCGAACTCGCCGCCGCGATCACCTACCGGGAAAGCCGCATTCTCGCGAATGAGACGTCCGGCGCCCTGTTCCTGCGGTCCATGAAAGGCGTCCACGCGCACGAGCTGTCGCATATGTGGTTCGGCGATCTCGTCACCCCGCCCTGGTGGGACGATCTCTGGCTGAAGGAAGGCATTGCCAGCTGGGCCGAGCCGGCCGTGCTCAGCGTGCTGGAACCGGATGGCGGGTACGATATTCAGGCGGTCGCCGACGCGGTTGCCGCCATGCGGCTCGACAGCCTGTCCAGCGCCCGCGCCGTCGCCCAGCCGATCACGGAGAATGCGGACATCCGCAACGCCTATGATGCGATCACCTACAACAAGGGACAGGCCGTTCTGGGCATGGTGGATGCGTGGTTCGGGCCGGACCAGTTCCGCCCGGCGCTGGGCAAATATATCGCCGAATATGCCGACGGGGCCGCCGACAGCGAGGAGTTCTTCCGCGCCATCGGCCGGACA
>TARA_R110002051_G_scaffold24087_1_pt1 | contig 11806 bp, 8 predicted proteins | sample TARA_R110002051 | Tara Oceans TARA_R110002051 (sample SAMEA4397023) | marine metagenome | biome: Polar Biome; feature: [MES] marine water layer (ENVO:01000295) within the mesopelagic zone...; material: water (ENVO:00002006), including particulate matter (ENVO:01000060) such as......
CCTGGATCAGTTCGGGCGCCTGACCCGTTCAGCAACGTCTTTGCGCGCGCGCATTCGCGCCCGAGTCGGGCACCCGAATGATGATACTGCCGTTGTAGCCACGCCTGAACGAAACGAAGTCACCCGAGTCACTGCCGCCCCCGATGGCGAATGCATTTACGCGATTGGCGACATTCACGGACGACACGATTTGCTCGAGCGCCTGATCGTCAAAATAGAAGCAGATGCAGCCAGCCTGCCCGCAGACACGCGCGTCACTATTGTTTTTCTAGGTGATTATATTGATCGCGGTCTGCAGTCGCGCGACGTGATCGAGTTCTTCCTGAGCGACCGTCTGGACAAATTCGAGACCGTGTTCCTCATGGGCAACCACGAAGAGGCACTCTTGAAGTTCCTTGATGACGAGTCATTCGGCAGCCAATGGGTACGCTATGGCGGAGGTGAAACGCTATATTCTTATGGCTTCCAACCACCCAACACTCGGGGCAGTCTGGGTTCGCATGAAGCCATGGCAGCAGCCCGTTCGGCATGGACCAAGCTGTGGGGAGCCTTCCGCGAGCGTTTGCCGCAAGAGCACCTGGAATTTTATCGTTCGCTGAAGCCTTACCATTCCGCCGGCGATTACCTGTTCGTCCACGCGGGTCTGAGGCCTGACACATCGATTGCCGAGCAAAGCACGCGCGACATGCTCTGGATCCGAGATGAGTTCCTTGACGACACGAGGCAATTTTCGCATCTCATAGTCCATGGACACACTCCAGCCGAAGACGTTTTCCACGACAATCGTCGCATTGGCCTCGACACTGGCGCGTTTCTCAGCGGCAAGCTGTCTGCGGCTCGATTTATAGGCGAGGAAATAACCTTCCTGACCACGTGAGTGTGTCAGACTGAAACAGTTTGGCCGCGTTTCGTCGCCATCGCACGGAGATTTACTATGTCGCTATTTCGTTCAATCGTCCTCATGTCGGCACTCGCCATGTTCATGTGCGTTTCGGCCTGCCAGTCGGCCGGGCCGGTGACGCGTCAAGTCGCGGATCCGTCAACTCCGGCCCAAACCCAGTCGAATATTGCTTATACTTTGGGCACGGGCGACAAGTTGCGTATCAACGTGTTCGGTCAGCCTGAACTCTCTGGCGAATTCGTGGTCGACGGAACAGGTGCAATATCACTCCCATTGATTGGGCAAGTTACAGCCGTTGACCTCAGTACCCAAGACCTTGAGACGACTATCGCAGCCAATCTGTCCAACGGGTTTCTTCTCGAGCCCCGTGTGAGTGCCGAAGTGATCAACTACCGACCGTTTTACATCCTCGGCGAAGTTGGTCGACCTGGAGAATACCCGTTCAACTCCGGACTTACCGTGTTGAATGCTGTAGCTGCTGCAGGAGGATTTACATATCGCGCCAATAAGAAAGTGGTCTTCATCAAGAGCGCGAATGGCAATCAGGAAGTCCCGTTCGCACTCGATACGAACACAGTCGTCAAGCCGGGCGACACGCTTCGAATTGGCGAGCGTATCTTTTAGCGCCCTCGCGAATCATCTCACCTCACTCAAATTGCTTGGCGCCCGCGACGTTCGATACAGAACATCGCGGGCGCATTCAAATTGTGCCCGCATCTTAGGCGGTCTGTCTCGTATCGATACACGAAATTTGGCAAAAAGCCGAATATGAATGAATATTTATCCAATACTTCGCGCGACAGGGGAAAATTCATTCCAAGAGTTAATTATTTGCGAAAAACACGGTATAAGGATTGCAAAGGTTGGGTCGAACGCAATAAGCGTTGAACCCAGATGCGGCAGGAAAATTGCAATTGGGTCGAGTGGACGCGGCTTGGTTTGCAATACCGCAAGTAGAATACAGGGGACCAGAATGGGCTTGAGATTGAGTAATTCGTCACGGCAGGCAGAAGCCACCGCCTACGCAGCAGCTCGGATGAGCCAAGCACTCGATCATGATCACACCCAGTTCAAACGCCTTTTCGACATTGTTGTCGCCGGTACAGCGCTGTTGTTTGTGGCCCCCTTGATCCTCATCGTAGCAATCGTCATTCGCCTTCAAGACGGTGGGCGCGCCTTCTATTCCCAGCGGCGGTATGGACTGGATGGGGAAACCTTCAACTGCTTCAAACTCCGCTCAATGGTGCCGAACGCGAAGGAACAGCTGGACGAGCTCCTGACACACGATCCTGTCGCCCGGAAGGAATGGGATGAAACCCAAAAGCTGACCAACGATCCTCGCATCACATCGATCGGTAAATTCATCCGCAAGACGTCAATCGATGAATTGCCACAACTATACAATGTATTGCGTGGCGACATGTCGCTCGTGGGACCACGCCCCATCGTCGAGAACGAAATCTCGAAATATGGCGATAGCTACCGCCACTACTGCGCTGTGCGCCCTGGTATCACAGGTCTCTGGCAGGTGAGCGGTCGCAGCGACACATCTTACCCACAGCGTGTTGCCGCCGACGTCGAATATGCACGCAACCGTTCATTCTGGGGTGACGTCAAGATCGTCATGATGACCATACCTGCTGTTCTCAACTCCAAAGGCGCGCGGTGATTCGTCCGAACTCGGATTAAGTCGCACTCCTCATATTCGGGATATGTTAGGCTGTGACTCGCGCCCGATACGCAATTTCAATTTTTGTCGTTCTGACGCTCCTGATCATCATAGGGATCGCGGCTTACATTTGGTCCCATCCCAAATATGAAATCGTTCCTGATCGCGGAGACGGGAAATCCTTCAACCGTTCGTTTAGTGACGGTTTTGAAGAGACCGATTGGTACATTTCCGACTTTACCTTCAAGTCCCTCTTCTATCGGGCCGGTTGGGTCGCGGAGAACGTTCATTTCGAGAATCCAAGTATTTCACTCGAGATTAATCGCAAACCCGTGGATCATCAGCCGTATTCCGGTGCGGAGGTTCAGAAGCGCGGATACTATGGTTTTGGGCGCTATGAGGTCGTGATGCAGGCAGCGCTTGGTTCGGGGGCTGTATCGTCGTTCTTCACCCACACGGATGCGACCTTCGGCGACCCGCACGACGAAATCGACATTGAATTCCTGGGAAACGATACGCGCCAAATTCATGCCAATGTCTTTGCCGACGGAAAAACCACCGGGTCGATCTATATCGACCTGCCCTTCGATGCAGCGGAGGAAATTCACCTCTACGCCTTCGACTGGCACCCCGATTCAGTGACCTGGTTTGTCGATGGGGAACCGGTAAAAACGGTAACATCCGCAGAGCGCCCGATTCCTCAGAACCCTGGCCGAATCATCATGAATATCTGGACGGGTACGCATGACCAATATGCTTGGCACGGGCCTCCGGAATTCGAAGAAGGCGCACGTGCGACTTACTATTGTGTCAGCTTTCGCGCGCTGGGTGATGACACTCCGCAATGCTCCGACAACGACGAACGCTGAGCGCATGAGTTGGTGGGAAACGCGTTACCCGACGATGTTAGCCGAATAAGGCCATCATGCCAGAGATGATGCCGGCCCACAAAAGCGCGCTGAGCCCTACGATCACAAGCAACCGCGCCCAAACGGGCCACTTGCCGTCTGGCGAATTGGCATAGTGCGCCGAATCGCTACGGATTTGCGCGTCGAGCGAATAATCGACGGCAGTCCTACGGGACGGAATTGCTGGGTTTGGCGTCATCATCATATGTTTGAACAACCAACTTTAACGACTACTTAAAATGCGTTCACGTGTTCAGCGCTCATTCACCCAAATTATGCGGGTGAAATCAGGCAGTATTGCGTCCTAAACGCGTTTGGGCTGCGTTCGGTTCCCTGCCCGTCAATATTAGAGACTACCAAGTGGGATGCAAACCGCGACAGGCAGAGTTCGTAAGCGCGCAACGCCGACGTTCAGGTCGTCTCACGGACAGTGATCGGCACGCGTCCCTCGAACTTTCGCTCGCCGGCACCGAGCGTCGTTATGGCGCCGAAGTAGAACAGATTCACCAGTGTGTTGAACGTGCCCCAAAGGTAGGATTCAGTGAACGTGGACGTGAAGATGATCACAGCTGTGATGAGGAGCGCCGAACTATCCATCGTAGGTGCCCTGAACCAGGTCAGCACAGTGCGATACAAACACCAGCCAAGTATCAACAGGAACATGACATAGCCAACATAACCAAGGTGCACCCGGACTTCCCAAAAGGAATTATGGAAGGTCAACTTGGTCCCGAATGGCTTGAAATCATTCTCATTGATCGTTTGCGCGGCACCGACGTCATATTGCCAGAATCCCTCAAGGCCGACGCCGGCGATGGGGTGCTCGTGGCTCAGGAGTTCCGCCTGCCGCCAGATCGCCGAGCGGCCGGAGAAGGTTCCATCTTTGCCCAGCAACCCCAGGAAATCGTTCATCATCGTGTTTTCAGGCATGCTGAGAAATACGATCGCGATCGTCAATGCGACGCCGACTGACGCCATCAGCAACGACGTGCGCAAGTGCCGGATCTGACCGAGGCTCATCCAGAAATACCGCACGCCGAGCAAACCGACTATGCCGACCACGGCAAAAACCAAGGACGTGGCTGAATGCGCCAGATACTGGAACACGAAGCAGACTGGCACAAAGGGCAGTGCCAACAGTCGAACCCACAGGAACTCTTTTTGGTTGAGTGTCGTCGCCAGGCAGAGAAGCATGGCGAACAGCATCTGGATCGCGAACAGGTTCTTCGCGCCGATGCCATAAGGCCCGCCTTGGCTGAACATACTGATGGTTGGAATGGCAAAGATCGTCGTGATCATGCCCGCAAACATCAGACAACGCAGCGCCTGCCTTGTGTTTAACCGGGCACCGATGACCACGATCGTCAGCGGCGTCAGAAGCATCAGTACGCCGGCCCGGATGGCATCGGACGGGTAGTCTGACCACATGAATGACAGCAATCCGAATATGGGCAACAGGAATAGAGGCCAGGCTTTCAGGATTACTGGGACGATGTCACGATAGTACATCGCAGTAATTCCGAGGAAATACAGGACAAGCAAATAGCGGATCGGTGTCACGCCATCGAGCGGTAAGTAAGTTACGAAGAACCAGATCGTCACAAGCGCTTGCTCCCACACAGGCGCCTTACGGCCCGTGCGGTAGAGGTTCGCGAACCCCAGTGTCTCTGTCTCATTGACCTGAATGGGTTTGACCATGTTCATTTCAAGCGGCTCCCGGCGAGTGCGCGCTCCAATACCTCCGAGAAAAACCCCTCTGGCTCGATAAAGACTTCATTCGGCATGGCAAGCAACCGGTTGCGGCAGGTTTCCAACGGACCATTATCAAGCATCACATCACCAATCATGGCGGGAAGCGTTTCATCCAGTGGTTCCGCAATCGTGAACCCGCAGGCATGCCGCTCAATCCAGTCCCCTGTCTCGGTGGTAGCGGGGGCCACGGCCGGGGTTGCATAATATCCACCTTCATAGATCCGGTTCGGCAACAGCCAATCGGAATTGTACCCGGCCTCCATGAAGTCCCCTGCCCAGACCAGATCGAGCCCCGCATATATGGTCGCAAGATCTTCTGGCGAACGGTACCGCCCGGCAAACGACATGTTCGCGCGCGCATCGATCTCGGGCTCGAATATAGGGATCTCTTTTCGCGCAGGCTGGCCGTGGAGTTTGATCTCAATACTATCGGGATAGCGGTCCGCCAGCGCACACAACAGGTCAAATGACCTCTGGCACCGCAAGTTCCCCACCCAACCAAGACGCAATCGCCTTTCCGCACCCGACCTGACTTGGCCCGGTTCATCCAGTTCGGGCCGGGGGCCGAAATCGCTTCCTGCTGCTAGGCGATTTTCAACCAGAAACGGCACGTAGAGTCCCCGATAATGCTTCTCGAAATGATTGCGCAGGAAGCCCGGTGAACTCACAATCAGACCAATTGTTCGCCGCAGAAGACTCTTCTCGAACCACCGCATGGCCTTGCCCACGTAATCCGTTCGCGTGAGCAACCTGTGCACATCAAGGCTTTCGTAGAGAACCGGTGTGGCAAGACCTGTAATGCGTTTGGCGAGAAAGGCGCATGCCAGCATGTCGAGATTGCGCGCATAGATAACATCGGCATCAGCTAACGCGTCCCTGGCGTTGGCTGCCGCTCGTGCACCGGAAAATATGCGAGCCACGCGCTGGACAAAAGCACCGTCGCGGGTCTGGCCGAGGTCGATATTTTCCCACTCGGTCACCACATCACGCTGACGACGCATCATGAAGCCGCGAACCGACAGGCCGTCATCCTGCATGGCACGAACACGCCGACGCACAGCGGCGTCTCCTGCATCATGGCCAAAAAATGCAACCCTGATCATTGCAGACCCCTGTGCCTCAACGCTTTGAGTCCCGAAGCCGACGAACGTTGCGCCATCCGGATGTCCGGCGTTCAGCATGATCAGTGCGTAGAGACTTCTTTGGTTGTCGCAGCGCGGATGCGATCGTCACTTGGACCGCCGCGCGTGGGAATGGGTTGCGCAGATGATGTCATGGATCCAGGTTTTGGAGCCTTGTTCCATCCAAAGATCGAGCGCTTGGTCTCCATCGAATAATACTTGCTGTAAGCCTTGTACGTTGAACCTGGATCCTTGTGGTGACGGCGGCGCGACAAGTCGACCATATTCAGCGTAATGCCCAGGAGGTCGGCATTGAACGTCTTCAATAGGTGCAGCGATTGACGCACGGCCGAGCGCAGGGACCGGCGCCAGCGAATGACAAGGATCGTCTTATCCACCTTGCCGGCAACGACGCGGGCTTCCGCCATCAAAAGCAAAGGTCCGGTGTCGACCAGGATGAGGTCATACATCGAACGCAGTCGCGCGAGGAGGTCATCAAATGCCCGCGTTCCGAACACGTCATGTGGCACATGACCGGATTTCGTCAGGGGCAGGATGTCCAACATGCTGCGCTGATCTTTGCAGATTGCGTCCGAAAGCTGGCCAGCGCCGAACAGGTGTTCGATGAAACCGATCTCTGGTGACAGACCGGCCGCGTCGGTCAACTGACGGCGACGGAAGTCACCATCGATAACCAGTGTCCGCGAGCCCGACATTGCAGACATGCGGCCAAGGCTCAATGTCAGGCTGGTCTTGCCCTCGTCCGGCAAGGACGATGTAACTGCGACGGTTTTCGTTTCACTATCAATATCCGAGAATGCGATGGCTGCGCGCAGGTAGCGAATACTCTCCGAGAACGCCGAGAGTGGATTGTCCACAAGGAAGTCCGCCGGATTTACCTGTGAAAACGGCAGCAGGCTCGTGCTACGAATTAGCGGCACGGAACCAATCGAGTTCACGCCAAGCTTGCGTTCGATATCCTCAGCCGAGCTGATTTTCATGTCGAAAATCTCGGCGAGCAGTGCCAGTCCGCCTCCGATGAGGCCACCAAGCAGTCCGCCGATGATCAGGTTCAGCATCTTCCGCGGTGAACTTGGACGACCAGGAACCGAGGCCGTCGACAGGATGTTCGCATCGGCCTGGACGAGGTCGTCCTGTTCGCGCGTTTCCTTTGATCGGCTGATAAATTCCTCGTAAAGCACTCGGCTCGTCTCGGCATCGCGCTCGAGTTCGCGCAAACGAACCAGGTTGATATTGTTGCCGCGAAGCTGGGCCGTCGACTGACTGATGTTCGAATTGATGCTGTCGATCTGCGCTTGGGCAACCTTCAGCTCGCTATCGAGATTGGTGGCGATCCGGCTCACTTCCGCCGTGATTTGGCGCTCGATATCAGCGGCTTCGTTGCGGGCACCGATCAGTTCAGGGTGGGCAGGCCCGAGCGTCGTTTCGAGTTCAGCGACCCGACGAAGAATCTGGGCGCGTTGAGTCTTGAGGCTCGATATTACCGGCGAGTCGAGCACTTCAGCGATGGCATCAATGCCTGCGCCACTGTCGATCTGGCGCCGCATGCTTTGATAACGCGCACGGGCTCGGCTCAACTGCGCTTCGAGCACACTCTTCTGGTTGGTATTGTAGGCGATTTGTTGCTCGGTGAGCGTCGCCCCCTGAGCGGACAATAGTCCGGTTTCGGCGCGGAATTCCTCGACACGTTGTTCCTTCGCCTCCACTTCATCGCGCAGGCCAGCGACGCGCTCAGACAGCCACGCCGTCGCGCGACGTGTCGCTTCGAGTTTGGAATCGAGTTGCTGGACACGGTATTGGTCAGCTACGGCGTCGGCAATCCGCGCCGCCGTCTCAGGCGAGACGCTCGTCACTTCGACATTGATCAGGTAAGTCGTGCCGATACGGCTGATATGGACCTTATACATCAGGGTCTGGACAACGGATTCGAGAATCGCGGCCTCACGCTCCTCAGCGCTCAAATTCGCGTAAGGGACTTCCTTCGTCGCCTTCTGTCCGGTCCAGGACCGGACCTGCGTCTTGATTTGCGCCAACAGGCCAGGCTTCCTCTCGACCAGAGTCCAGTTGAACTCAGGGTCCTCTGCCAGTTTCAGCTTTTTTGCGACTTTCGTGAGAAGCGACTTCGACCCCATCACGCGAACTTCGGTGTCAATCGTCGCCGTACTCGCGGCCAAGCCGCCGAGCACACTACCGAGGTCGATGACGTTTTCCTTGTTCGTATCCAACTGCAGGATCGAATTTGCCTTGAAAATTGGCGTCTGCGTAAACGTCAAATACGCGACCAGAAAGAAGGTCACGAGAAAGCCGGTCACGATGATCCAGAACCGGCGATAAACAGTGCCAACCAGCGCCTTGAAATCAATAGGCATGTCGTCGCGACCGTCACCGCCAAGCGAAGGACCCTGAGAAGGGATTTCAAGACTGTAAGTCTTAGTCAAAGCACTACACCAATTCACAAATGTCGCAGCCCGGATCCCGGGCGAGGAAGATATCAGGGATAAAGTTTCAGGCCGACGCCCACGAGATTGACGTCATATGACGGATCTCCGAAAACACCTGCGCCGCCCGAATCGCGGTTGATGTGACGCGCGAAGGTTTCGAAGTGAACGCGTTTGTTCATCTTGTAGGCAGCGGTCAGCGACAGGTCGTTCACGTCGTCGGTCCGGTCGATTTCCTGATAGTCATAGCTGACAATATTGGCGGCAGCCGACAGGATGATATTGCGGCGAAGCTCATGATCGATCCGTGCACCAAAAGACGTCTGAAGCGCGCTCGGCGAGTCGAACACGCCGATATCGACGACCCGGCGACCGGCCGTGAATCCCACCGTCGTCAGACGTGTCGGGAACCATTCCATGCGACCGTCGACCGAAAGGCCGTCGACGTCCTTGAAGAAATCGTCTTCCTTGTCCTCGCTGAAATAGCCGATGGCGATGTCACCGCGCACCAGCGAGGTGAGTTCGAAATCCACGCCACCTGAAACGGTATATCCGCTCGAGTCGCGCGAACGGACATTACCGGTCAGCACTTGATTCTGGTCATATGACAGTTCGCGGACCGTACCTTGCGTAAACACTGCCAGGTTCGGCGACACCGCATAGGAAAGTCGCGAGCGGGCATAGGTCACGCTATTGTCGCGATAATCCTGGTCAATCGGTATGCCGGTGCCTGTCTGGCGGCCGTCTTCAAAGTCTTCCTCGGATACTTCGATGAGATTGTTCCAGCGAAACCGGTCGCTGTGGTAATCGGCATCAAAGGCCGCGCCCACGCGTGTGTGCTCAACCGGACGGTCCAAGCCAACCGAGTTGGCGAGATCCGTACGCGGCTCGGCGAGGTCCTCCGCGAACACGGCAGCGCCCAGCGACATATTCCGGTTCACATCGAGACGGCCACGCATACGTGCGCGCAAGTCGTTCGTCGATTCATCACCGATATCGAGATATTCGTTCCGGTAAGCAGAAACCTGAAGGCCGACTTCATGCACATTCCAGTTCGTGCGCGCAGCCACTTCTACCCCGATCCGGGCGATCGTATCGGAAATCTTGTTACTGTTCGTAGCCTGGACGTTGTCGATATAAGTCGCCGACGCGCTGGCGTGAGAATTGACTAGGAACGCGCCAAGGCGAATCGGCTCGGGATCAAAATCGTCCTGGTGGCGGTCGAGCACGGACTCGTACTTGTCACGACTGTAATAGTTCTCGCCTTGCGCCACGGCGTTTGTGGCCATCAGCCCTCCTGCAGCCACGCTCAGAAGGCAAACACGCTTGAAATTCGACATTTATGTAATCCCCTTGGGTAATTCTCGTTGTGTGCCGGTCCTGATCAACTTGGTATGCGTTGCAAACTTGGGACCATATTTACGGTTATTCTGTAGTTGCCATGCACAATCGGATTCCCGGGATGAAACAACGGGCAGAACAATCGTACATGGTGCGAATCTGTGCGCGCTCTATGGGCTACGCGAATGAAAATGTGCTGAACTGGATAGAACAAATTGCGCGCAATGCCCTTCGCGGCACACGCAGCCACGCCGTTCTGCATCAGTTTGGCGAGCCTTTGTCCAATGGCAGGTGCATTAATGGTGAACGGCATATCTCGCAACTTGTGTCTCAAAGACATCCCCCCACCCATATTCTATGCGTTGCGTATGGACCAAACATTCCGATAAAGGCCCTGCCTTAACGATTGGCACACTCCTGTGACAAAGCGCCGAGGTGAAAGAACTGACCCCAATTCATTGTTGCCTGTTTCAGAAGCCAATACACTTCTAAAGCCCGGTAAAGCTACACCTTTGATGGTTAACTGTCACCCTGCGACTATCCACAAAACCGGACATTGGCGAAGCGGATTCCTAGTGTTGCTTGCACTCCACACCCCTGTTTCGAAACACATGCAACCCGGTTTCGCTTCAACGCTGGTAGCCAGCGCGCGAATGCGCCACATTGGCATGCGGCTGGCATCCACTCTGCCCAAAGTCCTGTTTTGATTGCTCGTCCATGAAATCACCCGGTCACTCTCCGTTACGAAGCCGCACCGATGAAATGCGGCGCACGAAATGACTGAAGTCGATACGATCGTGATTGGCGCCGGGGCAGTCGGTCTCGCGTGCGCTACAGAACTCGCTCGCCGGGGTCACGAAACCTACGTGCTCGAAGCCGCACGCGACATCGGGACCGGCACATCCTCGCGCAATAGCGAAGTGATCCATGCCGGCCTTTACTATCCGACCAACAGCCTGCGCCACCGGATGTGCGTGACCGGACGCCGAAGGCTCTATGACTACCTCAGCGCCCACCACGTCCCGCACAAGCGCACCGGAAAATTGATCGTTGCAACCGGTGAAAGCGAGGTCACCAGACTCGAAACGCTTCTTGCACAGGGCCGTCGCAACGCTGTCGAAGGCCTGCGCTTGCTCAGCGCCGCCGAGGCAAATTCTCTCGAGCCCAGCCTACGCTGTGTGGCAGCCCTGCTGTCGGAGGAAACCGGTCTTATCGACAGCCACGGCTTCATGACCGCCCTCCGGCATGACCTCGAAGACCACGGCGGCGCAGTCCTGCTGGACGCCCCGGTCCTCGACACACGCATTGTACCCGACGGCCGCTTCCGGATAAGGGTGGGCGGACGTGAACCGTACGACATCACCGCCCGTCACCTCATCAATAGCGCCGGCCTCCATGCACATCGTCTGGCCAGGGGCATGGAACACTACGACACCAACCTCCTGCCCACATTCACGCTCGCCAAGGGCAGCTATTTCAACTGCCAGGCCCCACCTGCCTTTTCGCGACTGATTTATCCAGTACCCGTCATTGGCGGATTAGGTGTTCATGTAACTCTTGATCTTGCCGGACAAATTCGCTTCGGCCCCGATGTCGAATGGCTCGGGCATGACGACCCGGACAAGGTCGACTACCGTGTGGACGCCGCGCGGTCA
>TARA_R110002051_G_scaffold101241_1_pt1 | contig 11803 bp, 13 predicted proteins | sample TARA_R110002051 | Tara Oceans TARA_R110002051 (sample SAMEA4397023) | marine metagenome | biome: Polar Biome; feature: [MES] marine water layer (ENVO:01000295) within the mesopelagic zone...; material: water (ENVO:00002006), including particulate matter (ENVO:01000060) such...
TATTTACAAATTTACTGCACAGACTAGTTATTAACAAACTTTAATACGCTTTACTATGCTTATTTAGAATCAAAATAAGTAACTTATATGTACGAATTATTTTTAACTATTTTCAGGAGTGAATTTTATAAAAGTAAACAAAGACTAAGTATTCGTTGTTTTAGATTTTTTTTAATTTATTATTACCGACTAAATTAGTTCATTTTATCAAATTCAATAGTAAGTACCTTTAAAAAAATGCTATTTGTCTGTGCTAATAGACCTCACATCTGACCACATTATTTTTTGTTGCACGATGTTCAATTAAAACAAACTAAGAAGTTTATTCTAAATCTTTTAATTGTATAGAAAGCGCTTTTGTAGAGAGTTGAACTTCTATAAATGACAGAATTAATGAGGTCATTAAAGCTAAAAGACTAATTCCAAAAACAAGATTTGCAAAAAAATCTAACTGTACATAAATTAAAAACATGGTAATAACAGCCAAAAGAAAACTAAGAATTGCAACAGCTTGCATGTTCTTAATTATTGAGAGTCGTTTTCTAAGTTTCTTTACTTGTAAATTTATAGAAGGAGATTCGGTCTCTTGATATTTTTGGTGTAATTGTCTAATTAATGCTGCAATTGCTAAATATCTTGCGTTGTATGCTAACATAGTCAATGAAATTGCGGGAAATAAAAGTGCAGGGATGCTTAGTGTTAATTCCATAATTTTATTAATCTGTTGCTACTCCAAAATACAACCATTCAACATTTTCTAGAAATGGATTGCATTGAGAATGTAGTTCCCCTGGCTCAATCGTAATACAATCACCAGGTGTTGCTGTAATTTTTTTATTGTTTATGATAAATTCTGCTTTACCTTTTTGAATATAAAAAACTTCATACATCGTGTCGTGTTTATGAATTTCTACAAATTGTCCTGGGGTAAAAACAGCGCTACCAAACATCATTATTTTTGGAATATCTCCAGAACTTATAAATACTTTTTTTTTAATATCGGCATTGTGAGATACACCAAGTTCTGGAAGTGAATTCGTTTTTACAATTTTCATGATATCTTCTTAAGATTTTTTTTATTCAATAATAAAAGTTGTTTTTTCTTTTGTAGTATTGCCCTCTAATCGAATTTCATAAATGCCTTTTGGCAAGTACGTTTTACCATCATTTGCTTCTTTTAATTCGGTTTTGACCTTTTTTAAATAGGCTAGTTTTCCAGCTTTTGAAAATGCCAAATCATAAGATAACACATTAAAGCCTTTTTCAGCTTCAACACTTGTTGCACTCACGATAACGCCATTTTCTGCAGTAACTGTTGCCGTATAATTGCCCGATTTTGTTGTATAAAAACTGAGATCGAGACCTGGAGTTTGTGGTTTTCCCCATGCCCCCCATGAGCTGCCCCATCTTGTTGAATGTCTTATTTTTTCTGGTTGAAAAATGTACAATTCTTTTTTCAACATTTCTGAATTCATTTGTTGTAGTTGGGCAATATTTGTTTTGTAGATACTACGGCCGTGAGTACCAACCAATAAATCTTTTGCTTCGGGTTGTATCACTAAATCATGGACTGCAACATTAGGAATGCCATTTTGAAAGACTTCCCATGAATTGCCTTGATTGAAAGAAACATACAATCCATTATCGGTTCCAACAAACAATAAATTCTCATTACTAGGATCTTCTAAAACTACATTCACAGGAGAATTTGGAATTGAACTTGAAATATTTTTCCATGTTTTTCCATAGTTGTCACTAACGTATACATACGGCGTAAAATCATCACCTCTGTAACCATTTAAGGTCACGTAGACTCTTTCTTTTTTGTGTTTTGATGCAACAACACGAGTCACCCATAAATCATTAGGTAAAGTAGTAGATATAGTTTGCCAACTTCCGCCCCCATCTTGAGTTATTTGAACTAGGCCATCATCGCTACCTGTGTAAATTAATCCAAATTTAAATGGAGATTCAGCAATTGTGGTTAAGGTACCGTAAGCTACATTTCCGGCTTTTCCACCTTGCGTTAAATCTGGGGAAATGGTTTCCCAAACATCACCTTGATTTAAAGAACGATGTAATTTATTTCCTCCTAAATACAAAATGTCCTGATTATGTGGCGATAACAAAATAGGCGTTTGCCAATTAAAACGATAAGGAGTTTCACCTAATTCATGTTTTGGTTGAATATAAGTTTGTTTGTTATTGATGAGATCCAATCTGTAATAATTTCCAAACTGGTAGCCTGTGTAGACAATATTTGAATTTCTATTATCTATTTGTACCTGCATGCCATCTCCTCCCATAATCGACTTCCAAGGATAGTCTCCGCTTTGATGCCAATCAGTGTTTTCTTGTGCATTATTTGCTCCTTTCCAAACACCATTATCTTGTAAGCCCCCATAAACATTATATGGTTTTTCATTATCTACATTGATATAATAAAATTGACCTACTGCTGGAGAATTATTTTTAATCCAGTTGGCACCATCGTCATAAGAAATATTTACACCTCCGTCGTTTCCATTAACTAAATGGCCAGACATTTTTGGATCAATCCATAAGGCATGATGATCGGCGTGTACATTATCCCCATTAATAGAACTATATGTTTTCCCCCCATCATCAGATTTTATGAGTGGCACACCTGCTAAATAAATTTTATTAACATTGTTAGGATCAACATTTATTTGTGCGAAATAATAACCGTAACTATAAAAAAGGTCATCAATATAATTTTCATTTTGCTTGTTCCATGTTTTTCCACCATCATTACTTCGATAAACTTCGGCACCAATAACAGGTGTGTCAAATAGCATCGAATTAGCATCTTCTAAATATTTAGCGAGATCTTCAGGTTTAACAGACCCGCTTCGAACTAATTGTTTTACATTATCGGCACGGTATTTTTCTTGAAAACCATTAGTTTTTAAAAACGCATTTAATTTTTTGTCTTCTACTTTAAGGAATTGATCAACGGACATGCTTTTAAAGTCATCTTTTGATAATCCTTCATTTTTTTTGTCTTGTGTTTCATTTTTTGGTCTTCTAAATTGACTATCATGAACAGCATACACAGTATTGTCATCATAAACAGCTAAACCAATTCTGCCTACGCCATCTCCAATAGGAAAACCACTTTCGGAGGTAGCTACTTTAATCCATGTTGAGCCTCCATCGGTACTTTTATAAATACCAGATCCTGAACCGTTGCCAATAAAATCCCAAGCTTTTCTATCTTTTTCCCATGAAGCAGCATACATTATATTAAAATTACTAGAGCTTTTAGCTACATCTATAATCCCAGAAGTAGTATTTATATATAATGTTTTTTTCCATGTTTTACCACCATCTGTGGTTTTATAAACACCTCTATTCTCGTTTGGAGAATACAAATGACCAGTAACCCCAACGACAACTTCATCAGAATTTTTTGGGTTAATGAGAATTCTACCAATGTGGTGAGAATCTGTTAAACCCATATTTTCCCATGATTTTCCTTTATCTGTAGATTTTAAAATACCTATACCAGCATATGAAGAGCGAGACGAATTATTTTCTCCAGTTCCTACCCAAATGATCCCATTTTTCCAATCAACAGCAATATCTCCTACATTTTGTGTTTGAGAATTATCTAAAATCGGAGTAAATGTAGTCCCATTATTGTTCGTATACCAAAGCCCACCAGAAGCATAGCCAACATAAAACTCCGTCGAATTTTCTGGATTTACATCAACATCAACAACACGACCACTCATTACAGTTGGGCCTATATTTTTAAATCGGATATTTTTGACAATGGAGTTATTCGTCAATTTTTCTTTTTGTTGAAGTGAAAATTCAACTATTTCGGATGATGTTGGAACAATTTGAGAAAAACAAAATGCTGTACTAAAAAATAAAATATAAATGAATAGTTTGTACATGATGGGTTATATTGAAATTAGTCGTGTGAAAGTTAATAAAAGTATAGTTAAAATTAATTAATCAAAAAAAAGAGTCTTGATAACAGAGCTATTTCTTATTAGGTCTCTGTATTAATTGTTATTTTTGGGAAATTAAGGAATAATCTAAAATTAGCTACTCATAATCTTGATATAAAAAATACTAAGAATAAATGGGTTAATTTCATTTAAAAACAACATATGAAATACGATTTAATAAGCAATAGCTTGTTTATAAAAAACAGAAAAAAATTTATGGCAAAAATGCAACCAAAAAGCATAGCTGTATTTAATTCTAATGATATTTATCCTATCGGTGCAGATAGCACAATGCCATTTGAACAACATCGAGATATATTTTATTTATCAGGAGCAGACCAAGAAGAAACAATTTTAGTTTTATTTCCAGATGCATTAGATAAAAAGCATAGAGAAGTTCTTTTTGTTCGTGAAACTAACGATCATATTGCTGTTTGGGAGGGCGAAAAACTGACAAAGGAAAAGGCAACTGAAGTTTCTGGAATTGAAACCATTTATTGGTTATCAGATTTTGACAAGGTATTTTTTGATTTAATGACAGAAGCAAATATAATCTATTTTAATACTAATGAACATTATCGTCAGGCTGTTGAAACCCAAACAAGAGAAGATAGATTTATTCAAAAATGTAAGTTAGATTTTCCTGCACATCAGTATGCAAAGAGTAATGCTATTTTACAAGAAATAAGAGGAATAAAAGAACCAGAGGAAATAGACCTGATGCAGATTGCATGTAATATTACCGAAAAAGGGTTTAGGAGACTTTTAGGTTTTGTAAAACCAGGGGTTTGGGAATATGAGATAGAAGCTGAACTTTTGCATGAATTTGTTCGAAACCGATCTAAAGGGTTTGCTTATACACCAATAATTGCTTCTGGAAATAATGCAAATGTGCTTCATTATATTGAGAATAATCAACAATGTAAAGACGGAGAATTAATTTTAATGGATGTCGCAGCTGAATACGCAAACTATTCAAGCGATTTGACAAGAACTATTCCTGTTAATGGAAAATTTTCTTCAAGACAAAAAGAGGTGTACAATGCTGTTCTCCGTGTAAAAGATGAAGCTACAAAAATGTTAATCCCTGGAACTATTTGGGCAGAATATCATAAAGAAGTGGGGAAAATCATGGCGTCTGAGCTTTTAGGACTTGGTTTATTAGACAAAGCAGATATTCAAAATGAAAATCCTGAATGGCCTGCTTATAAAAAATATTTTATGCATGGGACAAGTCATCATATAGGTTTAAATACACATGATTATGGTGCTTTAAAAACCCCAATGAAAGCAAATATGGTTTTTACAGTAGAGCCAGGAATTTATATCCCACAAGAAAAATTTGGTGTTAGAATTGAAGATGATGTTGTAATTCAAGAAAAAGGAGAGCCTTTTAATTTGATGAAAAATATTCCTGTTGATGTCGAAGAAATCGAAGAATTAATGAATTAAACACCTAATATTTTTTGAATGATTATAGACGTCCACACCCATATTAATAATTACCATGAAGATCGTGTAATTTCTCTTGAAGATTGTTTGAACAAGTTAACAGATACCATGTTGGAGAATAAGGTAGATTATTCTTTAGTACTCACATCGTATAAAGTTAACGAGCATAGACCAAGCACAAAGCAAGTGGTTGAAGCAATAGCTGGAAGAGATAATTTAGGTGTTGTAGCAGGAATTAGTTATTTAAACTATAATCACCGAGATTTAAAGGAAATTGGGTATTATTTAGAAAGAGGATTGATAAAAGCTTTGAAATTCTACCCTGGCTATGAGCCTTTTTATCCTAACGATATTCGACTAAAAGTGGTTTATGAAATGGCAATAGAGTTTGATGTTCCAGTAATGTTTCATTCAGGAGACACCTATGCGCCAACTGGTAAAATAAAATTTTCACATCCTATACATATTGATGATTTAGCAGTAGATTATCCGGATCTAAAAATTGTAATATGCCATGTAGGGAATCCTTGGATTAAAGATTGTATGGAAGTAGTTTACAAAAATAAAAATGTATATGCTGATATTTCGGGATTGGTATTAGGCGATTTTTCATCAAAGTTTGAACGTTACATGAAGAAAGAAATTGAAGAAATGATTACCTATGCTGGAAATCCAAAATATTTATTATACGGTACAGATTGGCCAATTTCTAATATGAAATCATACTTAAATTTTATGAAGCATTTAGATTTGCCAGAGGAAAAAAAAGAACTTATCAGTTGGAAAAATGCTGCTGAACTTTTTAAAATTGATGTTTCAAAGTTTTAAAAAATAAAAAAGGTTGTATGGAAAGTCCATACAACCTTTTAAATGTGGGGGAACTGGAAATTAATTACATGCCAGGTAAAACTACAGTATCTACAACATGTATCACACCATTAGATTGATTAACATCAGGAATTGTAACTGTTGATATATTTCCTGATCCATCTTTTAATTTTATAATAGTACCGTCTAACATTGCTGTAAGTTTCGCGCCATTAACAGTAGTAAATTCTGCCTTTCCTTTGCCTTTTTTTATAGCTTTTACTATATCCTTAGCATTGTATTTCCCAGCAATTACATGATAGGTAAGAACAGATTGTAATTTCATTTTATTTTCCTTCATCAACAAACTGCTTACAGTTCCTTCAGGTAATTTGTCAAAGGCTTCATTTGTTGGAGCAAAAACAGTAAAAGGACCTTTACCTTGTAATGTTTCAACTAATCCAGCTGCTTTTACTGCTGCTACTAAAGTAGTATGATCTTTAGAGTTAACAGCGTTAGAAATAATATCTTTAGTTGGGTACATTTCAGCGCCACCAACCATTTTGGTGTCCATAGCCATCATTTTCTTGTCTTTTTTCATAGACATCTCTTGAGAAAATGAACTTGTTGCAGCCATTACTACTAATGCAAGACTGATTGATTTTAAAATTTTTACTGATTTCATAGCAATTGTTTTTTATATGATTACACTTTACCTACGGAATTAAGTTTAAAAGGGTTTGGTTTTATTTATTTTAATAAGAATTTACAGTTTTTGATAAGTAATAGGGTATAGGTTCATTTTTGTAATTTTGATACTTTAAAAGTTGATATTTGTATATGACTGAAATTATTACAACCATTTTATTTTTAGTTGCTGTAATTGATCCTTTAGGTTCTGTTCCTGTTTATCTTGAAGCAACTAAAAATTTTGATAAGCATCATAAGCGAAAAATTGCGGTAAGAGCTTCAGCAGTGGCATTCTTTATTTTACTCTTTTTTATAATTATAGGTCAGTTAATTTTAGAAGGGATGAAGGTTTCATTAAATGCCTTTCAAATATCAGGAGGCCTTATACTTTTTCTTTTTGCATTAACCATGATTTTTGGTGATGGAAAACCAGAAAACGAAAAAAATAAAATAACAGATTACAAACATGTATCTGTTTTTCCCATTGCTATTCCTTCAATAGCTTCCCCAGGAGCAATAATGGCTGTGGTATTAATGACAAATAATAATCTTTATACTGTTCAACAACAAGCGGTCACTACTGTTTTAGTTTTATTTGTTGTAGTATTAACTTGCATCTTACTATTAGTGGCAAATGTAGTTCTACAAAGAGTAGGAGAGTATGGCATTACAGTCATTAGTAAAATAATGGGTCTAATTTTAGCTTCATATGCCATACAAAGTATTTTGAGTGGATTGCGAGACTTTTTTACAGTTTTACATTAATTTAAGAATTAAATAAGAGCATATGTTAGGTTTAAAATTAGCTACCGATCCACGATGGGCTACTTTGGTAGAAACAAATATTGAAGAAATTTTGACCGACCATGCATGGTGTGAGCAAAAAGCAGCAACAAATGCAATAACAATAATTTCTTTAAATTCTGAACATACTGATTTAGTGACAGATTTATTAGTGCTTGCCAAAGAAGAGTTAGACCATTTTCAAATGGTACATAATATTATTAAAAAGCGAGGATATACTTTAGGTCGTGAGCGAAAAGACAGTTATGTGAATGAATTATTTAAAGTGCGAATTAAAGGAGGTAGTCGTCAACAAAGTCTGGTAGATAGATTATTGTTTTCTGCAATGATTGAAGCACGGAGTTGTGAACGCTTTAAAGTACTTTCTGAAAACGTAAAAGATGAAGAATTAGCAAAATTTTATCGAGAATTAATGATTAGTGAAGCGGGCCATTATAACACTTTTTTGCGTTTTGCACGTAAATATGGAAAAGGTATAGATGTAGATAAACAATGGAAAGAATTATTGATTATCGAAGCAGAAATCATTCAGAATTACGGTAAATCAGAAAGTATTCATGGGTAAGACTCTTATAATTTTGATATAATTTGTTTTTTCTTTTCCATAAAATTAGCCAAAATAAAGGTCAATAAAGCAGGTAATACCCACCCCATACTAAATTTGCTTAGTGGTATATACTCTTTTATTGCAACAATTTCTTCTCCAAAACCAATCGTATTCAGAAAATCGGGAATACTAAAAAGGATAGTAACCAAAACAACGGTTTTAAATACTATAGGAGATGCCAATTTCACAGGAATCACATTTAAAAGAATTAGTACAATAGTTATAGGATAGATAAACATAAGCGCAGGGAGTGCTATAGCAATAATATAGTTCACATTAAATTGTCCCATGATTATCCCTAAAAGGCAAGATATACTAGCCGTAATTAAATATGCTTTTTTAGAATCTTTAAAAAGATGTTTTATAAAATCAGAAGTTCCAGTAACAATTCCGACAGCAGTTGTGAAACAGGCAAGGCTTACCAGAACACTTAAAAATAGATGTGCAGTATTCCCTAATGTTTTTAAGCTTATCCCATTTAAAAGTGCAGTTCTTGATATATTTCCATCAAACACATTATGCATTTGTGTCCCAGTAAATATCAATCCTAAATAAATAAGAAAAAGTGCTAAACCAGCTAACCAAGCGGCTCTTTTAATTAATCTCTTTTTTTCTTCGTAAGAATTATTTTTGTTTTTTAAATTTATTGACACAATTATAACACCTCCAACAACAACAGCTCCAATAGCATCAAAAGTTTGATAGCCTTCTTGAATACCATGACTGAATGGACTTTCAAATAGAGTATCACCAAAAGTAAAGTCAAAAGAAAAAAGTGTTATTCCAATAATAGCAAGTAGAATTAATATGATTGCAGGTGTTAATATTTTTCCCAGAATAGTTAGTATTCTAGAACGATTCATTGCAAATATAAAAACCAAAAGAAAATAGATAATACTAGTTGCTAAATAGGAAGAACCAAAAAATGGTTGAATGGCGATTTCATGAGTTACCGATGCTGTTCTTGGCGATGGAAGGCTAATAGAAATTGCATATATTAAAATCGAGTATACTATGCTGAATTTTGGGGAAACTTTTTTTCCGAAATCAAAAATTGTTCCTTGCAATTTTGCATGGGCAAAAATTCCAAATATTGGAATTAAAATACCTGATATACAAAATCCTATAGCCACTAACCACCACATATTTCCTGATTGAAAACCTAATAAAGGAGGAAATATTAAATTACCAGCTCCAAAAAATAAAGAAAATAAGGCAAAAGCAGTTACGAGTGTTTCTTTTGTTTTATACATGAAAACGAATATAAGCGGTGAAAGATAATAGAAATATCGAAGGGCTGTTTGTGTTATTTAACGTCTTTTTGTGCATTTCATCTAAAAAATGAATGAATTTTCGTTTTTTTGAAAATTATCTCTAATATCACTCAATAATTTGGTTATTTATAACGTTCTTTAAACAAGGCAATTACATTATCTATAATTGTAGATATTTAAATTGTATGTACAAACCATTTGCAATTACTAAGTCCCCAAAACTTATCTGCGCATGACTAAAACTTTAACCTATGAAAAAATTTCTATCTAGCTGCGGCTCAAGATTTAATTCTTTATGCTGTTCTATCTTCGGACATCATTACGCAATCTCAAAAAAGGTTACCTCTCATATTAAAGAATACAAATGTATTCATTGTTCAAAAGAAGTCACAACTGATGTTAACGGAAAACTTTCAAGTTTAACACCAGAAATGCAAGACATAAACGCAACACTTCAAAATTTATATCAAAAAAGGCATAGAGCTACACACCAACAAGTGGCGTAATCACTTTCTAATATGCAAGTTTTGATTCTTGATATTTTAAGAAATTCTAAAGCTATTCCTGAAAATTAAACAGTAGTAAACTAATTTTCGGTTATGTGCCCTATGATCGTTTATTAGTATTGTTTTTATTTTCGGGAATTCTTTATAGCACTTAATTTTCAAATGAATTCCAACCTTGCGCAGTTAGCCCAATTTTTGTGCCACTTCTGCTCACCATATTTGCTCCAAGACTTGGATCGGTCATATGACCAATAACAGTTAAATTTGGATTTCCTTTTATTTTGTCAAAGTCTTTTTGGTCTATTGTAAATAAAAGTTCGTAATCTTCACCGCCACTTAAGGCCACAAGAGTGCTATCCATCTTAAATTCTTCACAAGCAGCAATTACAGTAGGATCTAACGGAATTTTATCTTCGTATAAATCACAACCAACATTACTTTGTTTGCATAAATGCAGAATTTCAGAAGAAAGTCCATCGCTTATATCAATCATTGAAGTTGGTGTAACTTTTAATTTTCTCAAAATTTCAATAATATCTTTGCGTGCTTCAGGTTTTAATTGCCTTTCTACAATATAAGAATATGGTTCTAAATCAGGTTGACTGTTTGGGTTCACTTTAAAAACTTCTTTCTCTCGTTCTAAAATTTGTAATCCCATATAGGCGCCACCTAAATCACCTGTAACTACTAATAAATTATTTTCTTTTGCTCCATTTCGGTAGGTAATATCTTTTTCATTAACTTCTCCCAAAGCAGTAATACTTATTAATAATCCTGTTTTTGATGATGTTGTATCGCCACCAATTACGTCTACATTATAACTTTTTGCAGCTAATGCAATACCAGCATATAATTCTTCGATAGCTTCTAGTGGAAATCTATTGGAAAGAGCAACAGAAACGGTAATTTGTGTTGGAGTTGCATTCATGGCATAGATATCTGATAAATTTACCATAACAGCCTTATAACCTAAATGCTTTAAAGGCATATAACTTAAGTCAAAATGAACACCTTCAATTAATAAATCAGTAGATAAGACAACCTTCTTTTTATTAAAATCAAGTATAGCGGCATCATCACCAACGCCTTTAATTGTAGATTTATGAGTAATCGTAAAATCTTTTGTAAGGTGGTCTATCAAACCAAATTCTCCTAGCTCTTGTATCGAGGTTCTTTTTTGATTTTTATCTTCTATCATAATTGCAAAAGTACATTAGGATAGTTATTAGAGCAAGGTTATAATTACAATTGTATTTATTTACAGGAAATTTGCTTTTCTATTACCGATAAAATCAATTCTAAATGAGTCACTAAAGTAATTTGTAATTGTATTTCTTTGAAGCAAACTATTAAATACATAGAAAATGAAAAAATTATTTTTAGTATTAGTCTTTATTTCTATCTCAATGCCAACATTGATATCTTGTAGAGAAACTAAAGAAAAAACGGTTGTTATAGAAAAAGAAGCTCCAGAAGAAAAAGGCGTTCTAGAAAAAGCGGGTGAAAAGGCTGATAAAAAGGTAAATGAAGAAATTGATAAGACAATTGAAAGCATTGATAATGAAGAGTAAATAAAGCATAAAAACTCTTTAAGTATTTAAAACGGCCTGTAAATTTACAGGCCGTTTTTTGTAGATATGAATTATAAGTAATTATTATAAGTGTATTAATTATAATAAT
>TARA_R110002051_G_scaffold96437_1_pt1 | contig 11797 bp, 2 predicted proteins | sample TARA_R110002051 | Tara Oceans TARA_R110002051 (sample SAMEA4397023) | marine metagenome | biome: Polar Biome; feature: [MES] marine water layer (ENVO:01000295) within the mesopelagic zone...; material: water (ENVO:00002006), including particulate matter (ENVO:01000060) such as......
TTTATTTATATTTTTGTAATTTTTTTTGGAAGCTCCTCATTTTTTTATTTAATTCTATATTTAACTTTACATCAGCTGGTAAAGCGTCATATATAGAATCTTTTTTTCTTTTAGTTTCAGCTCTAGTTCTTTTGCCCTTTTCTATACCTTCTTTTTTTCGTCTTGCTTTACCTGCGGCTTTAATAAGGTCATGCTCTTCATTTTTAGCATTTACATCCCATGTTCTCCATCCTAATGATAATGCTAATCTTTGCCATTCTGTATTTCTTGAATCAAACGCTTCAACAATAGCATCTGTTTCTGTTGTTATTCTATCTAAAGGAATATTTAATAAAGCCGAAGCTAAATTCCCTATTATAGAATAGGTTGGGCTTAAATTAAACTTACCATCAATAGTAACATCAAATCCTCTTTCGCTTACAGCATCTCTATTAAATTTATTGGTTTGAATAGCTGCATAAAATTTTCTAGCTTTACTGCCAATTGGAGGTGATAAATTAATAGCCTCTAAAACGGTATAAGTATGGTCGGCTAAAAATCCCTTTGCTTCTTGTGTATAATATTGATTAATAGTATTTTTTATTGCTGCTAAAACTGCCCCTTTTAAACCAGATCCTCTTAATATAGTGTCTATCATACCATTAAGAATTCTTCTTGCTTTTTTATCAGCATTTTGTTGGTCACGAAGCACTCCTTCTTCATCTTCTGGTTCTTCATCAAATCCAGGTATAACACCAAATAATGCTGCTTGTAAAGCACTAAATATAAAGTTTTGGATCATACCATAATAAATTATTTTACTAATATGGGTTTTTGCATCTCCTCTGCCAGCCGCTAAATCCATAGCTGCTTTTTTCATTAATCTAGTATACTGCATGGGTGTATTTTGGAATGCTAATATTAACCTTCCCATAGTGCCAGCTTGCTCTTGAGATATTAACATTGGATCTGCAGATTGTTGAGTTTCATCTGATATTAAAGAAAAATCTTCAAATGCTTTTTTCTCTGCTTCTTCAATAGTGTATAGTTTATTAGTATCTGGATTAACTTGTTTTTTATAAGTATTTATTCTATTTCTATAAAAAGTAGCACCACCTGTAGAAATAGCGACACTATCCGCTATTTGAGTAAAAGTAAATCCATATTTTAATAAGACACTTATAAAAGCGCTAGTTTTATCTGTTGCTCCTTTAACAGCTGCCGCAATTTCTGCTTCATTTACATCTCCTTTTAATCCTGCTCTTCTTTGTTTTAATTTAGGCGAATTAAATAAATAAACTGTATCACTCCAGAATTGGGGTTGGTTAGCAAAAGCTATTCCAGCTTTTAATGGATTATTATCACTCCAATTTATAAAATTAACTGTAGACATAAGCTGCAATAAAGCAGATCTTCTATTTAAAAACATAATTGCACCAATAGATCTATTAACCCAATTATTCCATTTATTTACAATTACATCATCTCCTTTGCCACTAGTTCTATTAGAACCAGTTTTCATTCTATAAATAATATTTTCTAAAGCTTTTCTTTTTCGTGTACCATATAATGCTTCTATTTTGTTTAATGTTTTTTCATCAAACATTATATCTACATTAGTTATAAATTCTGCTAAGTATTCTTTTCTATTTACTTTTTCAGTTAAAGAATTTAAGTCTCCTAAAATAGTTCCTACCATCCAATGTTGGGAAGGTGGCATATAAGTATCTTTTTTGGTGATCAATAAAACCCCTTCGGCAAATGCTAATAATTCTGGATTTTCTCTAATTATTTTATCTAACATTTTTTGATCACGCCCAGACATGCCATGATCTCTCATATCAATTCCAGCTTTAGTCCATAAATGAACTCTTAAAGCCTCGTCATATGTATATTCAGTTCCCTCAATTTTCTTTAAATTACCAAAAACATTTTTAAACCCGCTTAAAGGCATTGCCACTTTTAATGCTCTATAATCATTACTTATACTTCGTCTAGCTATTTCCATTTCCCCAATTCCTCTAGTATAAGGGAAAATTAAAGATTCATCAAAAAACTTTTGATCTGCTTCCCCTTGTTTACCTTTTCCTGCAAATGTATATTGGGTTAATCCTCTAAAGTCATCAGCAGAGGCTGGGATAAATAATGTCCATGCACCTTTTTTTCTTCCTTTTCTACTTGCTACAACTTGAGAATAAGTATATTGAGTTTTAACATTCTTGTGCCTTTCTATCATGTTGTTCAGTCGAATTTTCAAATTCTCTGAAAACTTAACTCTTGCTTGCTGAACTTTAGATTTAACATCTAATACATTTAATACATCGTCAACAGCTTTAACATTCTTAAGAACATCATCAGCAAAATAGAAATTATTATATCCTTCTGCTGCCTTGGCAACTATCCAGTCTGCTTTGGCCTTAGGTGTGCCTTTTTCTAAACCTACTATATTTTTTAATGGTATATTTAATCCTATTCCATCTAAAAATGTTTTAATGCCAGGTGCCGCTGATTGGGGTCTAGCAGTTAAAATAAATATATCTCCACTACCAAATTTATCTTGACGTTTTAAAGCAAGGTCGGCTAATGGTCCTTTCTTAGCGCCAAGTACATTTTCGAATTGAGAAAAATCAAACGCAGCACCCATAGATTCTAGGTCCTGCGCTTGTTCTGCAAATTCTGCCGGAGTTAATTCCATTGTTGCTTCCGTTGTACTTCCTGGGGCATAATAAGGCATATGAACTATAACCTTTTCTTTTGTTTCAGCTAAAGTGTCATCAAAATCAAATACACTTATACCTTTAATATTTTCAGACCATTTAATACTATTTGTAGCCTTAGCTATTGCAATATCAGCCTTGATAATAAAATTAATTGTTTGTTGAGCATTTAATTTTATTAATGGACTTTTATTATTTTTAAAATATGCCTCCCATGCTTCACCAATTTTATTTTTAGGGTCTCTTAAGGATTCTATTGCATAAGGCATTCTTCCAAAAGTAAATATATTATACATCCTTTTCCACCAAGTTCCATCGCCTGGTTTATAACTAGCCAACATAGTCTGTCCTAACCCAGCTTCAGTTAAAACATCATCCATTTCTTTTCTAGGAATAATATTTACTCTATAATCATCTTCTAGTAATTCTAAATCTATAGATTTATTTTTATTTATAATAGAATCATATAAATACCATAATACTACTCTGGCTGGTAAGGAGTGCTCGTATCTATAAGCAGATTCGTATATTTTAATTTTTTTATTATCTTTATCTCTTCTAAATTGCCACTCCCATTCTCCTTTAGAATTAATTATTTTTTCCCTTTCATATTGTTGTTTACCATCTCTTATCTTAGGTATTTTTAAACCATACTTCATTACAGTAGATCTTCCCCATACTTTTGCACCTAGTCTTAAAGATGTATGCATACCGCCATTACTTACTGCTAAAATTAAAGCCATGGTATTATTATCCATATACATTTTCTCACCAACTTTCTTAGCATCTCCGTTCTTAACATCTTTAGCTGTAGCAATCCCAGTTGGAATACTTAAGCTTTCCATTAAATCAACAGTGAACTCCCAAGCTTTATGAGCATCGGCATCCATTTTATCTAAATCTTCAATAGTTAATTGATCTTTTAAATATTTTTCTAGAATTTCAGCTCTAGTATTAATGTCTAATTCTATAGATTTTTTACCACTTTCTTTAGTAAAAGTAATTTTATTCCTTGCTATGCTTTTTACATCTGGGAAATGCTTTTTTATAATATTTTCTAATATATCAACATCTTTTTTACCAAATAGTGTGGGGCGAATTGTACGGTCATGCTCCTCAAAGTTATTTTCAGTATCCAAACTAGCGGCATACTTAGATCCATTACTAAAAGTTCCCGGAGCAAAAGTAGCTAATAATATTAATGCTTTTTTCTTTCCATGTTTTTTTATTAAATAAGGCACAAACACATCTTCTATTACTCTTCTTCCTTCCATAATGGATTCTACCTGAGTTAGCATCTGGGCTATAGCAGTATCAGCTCCTGTGAATGCAATAATAGCCTCATTTGTATCAGTAGCCTCAACAATATCTTCAAGGTAATCAAAAAATTGTGGAGTTTTATAAAAACCCTCTGTTGCTTTTAAAGGAATCATTAATAAATTAGCAAAGTGTTCCGCTATAGCTATATGATCTTCTGCCTCTATTCTCTTCCCATAAACAGATTTATGAATATTAATTAAAGTTTTTATAGTATTTCCTCTACTTAGTTTACTTTGTAATCCTGGGAAAGCTTTCTGTATTCTTTCAAAAAATGTAAATCTCTCATCTAACCACATTGAAGCAGTATCAAAATCTAAATTCTTTATAGAATATTTTACCCCTTCTCTTTGCAAATCTAAACTTATTTGTTCTACAAAATTTTCTAATATTATAGCGCCTAATAAATCTTGTCTAGCTTTAAAATCTTTTTTGATTTCACTATTATCTTTTTGAAGTTCTTCAGCAAAAGTTTTTAATCCAATTTCTTTAGCTATTTGTTTTGCTAAACCTTCTGTAGGCATTTGAGGTATTTTAAGCTTACCGTCTTTATATTTAATATATTTACCTTTAAATGCGGCTAAAGGAATAGTATTTTTAATATCTTTTACTCTACGCATTTTTTGAAGATTAGCTACAGATCCTTGATACGGACCTTCTTCAGCAGATCTCCATGTAGCAATACTACCAGGTTTAGTACCAGTTTTTTTACCTTTCCATTTAGGATACTTAACCCATCCTTCCCCTATTACATATTTTTCTACCGCATGAGGAAATGCTTTAGATAAATAAGTGGTAGTTAAACCATTTGGGCCTAAGAGAGTCGTATAATTTTCTGCTAACCAAGCATCATATTCACCTACAGTTTTATTTTTTGCTCCCATAAAATCAATAACTGAATGAAATAGTTTTTGCTTTTTAGTTTTACCATCCCTTGTTACTTCTACTTCTGTCATGGGTAAACCTTTTCCTAATTCTTTTACTAAATTAGTTTTTTGTTTAACCGTAAGATCTTCATTATATTTAGGAAGTTTATATTTAATTTCTTTAGCAACAGCTTGTTTTGTTTCCCCCAGTAAAGTAGGTTTTTTCTTACCTTTTATTTTACTTTTTAAGGATGGGGTTATTTCTTTAGCTTCTTTTTCGGCTCTCGCTTTAAAATCTTCTTCTGTAGCAATAGTTTTAGATTGGACTTGTTTGGATTCTATACCCACTCTAGTTCTTTTAGAATCAGGTATTCCTAAATCTTTTACCCAAGTATTAGCTCGTTGCATACCTGTATTTGCCATGTAGCTTTCGAAAGTAGCTTTACTTGCGTCATACTTTAGGGCTATGCTTTGTAATATAGGTTTAGCGTTATCTAACCATTTTTGTCTACCACTTTCATCTCCTTTTCGTCCCCAGAACTTCTGTCTTATATTTAATGGAACTTTACTACCTAATTTAGTCCAAGATCTATTAGCAATTTTGTCAACCATTGTTGTTAATTGATCTGCAGTAACAGGTGTAAAGTTTTCAACTCCTTTATTTTTTTGATTAATTTGAGTTACTAATTGTTTAGATTCTTTTATCCCTTTTGTTGGTTTAATTGGTTTTTTACCGACTTTTCTTCGGAATTTTGTTGTTGTTCTACCTTTTCTAAAAGCAGCATTACTAGTTAAAACAAAATCTAGAGCTTTTTTAGGGGTATTAATTTTCATACCTGCCTGAGTCCAGAATATTTTATCAATTAAACTTTCACTAACTTCTAATTCATGCTCGTAACCTTGGGTTGAAAATAATGCAGTTTTAATTTCATTACTATATTCATCTTTAAAATGATCATTTTGCTCTGCAAATGGTAAAAAATTACCTTTAGAATCTCTAGTTCCAAATACTTCTAATAACGCAGCTTCTACTCGTTGATGAAGACCTCTAAATACCTCATTTTCATGAGTTCGCATAGCTTCCTCTAAATTTAAAACATATTCATTCCCTTCTTCAGATAGAACGGTTTTACCATCAACCATTGTATTCCCCATATACGCATCAATCATTGCATGATCTACTTCATGCAAAATAACTACTGAAGCCCTTAGATTCCCAGTTCTAGCCATTTCTTCATCAGCTTCTTTTTTATTTCTAACTATATATTTATTACCTACAATAAATCCGAACCCACCTTTTTCCATGGCATCGTGGAGTTCCTGGACATAGTCCATTGTTATTTCCTTCTCCTCCACCATTCTAGTTAAATAATCAATAACACTTTCACCCGCAGGTATTTCAAGTATTTTTAAATTACTAGCCCATTCCTCTCCTAATAATTCTTTAGCATTTCTATTAACTTCTGAAGTATTTGTAAGAGCTCGTCTATGCATATCCCCATGTACTCCCCCTGCCAATTCCCATAGCTTATCTATTTCTTTTTTAGATATTTTTGGATTTTTAACACCATTTTCTTGCATAGCCATTGCCATTGCTTCAATTTGGTTATCTACCCATTGGTGCATCTCTGGATTTTCTTTAGCACGAGTAATTTGATCTGCTTTGGCTTGTTTTCTTATTTCATTTATAACAAAACCTAATTTTTCATTTAAAGGTAAACTTGATCTCCATCCCGGAGGTGATTCATCATTAAGTTTATCTACCCAATACTTATAAAAATCTTTCCCAATTATTTCTTTTACTTTGTTATAATCTTTAGGCCCATTTTGAATCTTATAAATAGCTTTTTCTAAATCATTTAAATCTTTTTTAAATTCTTTTTTCTGATCAGTAGTTAAAGTATTTTCATAATTAGCTAAAGCTTTGCTTCGCTGCTTTTCATCCATCGCGACAGTAACTCCAGCTTTAGCATATAAAGCTTTTTGTAAAATGTTATATTCTATTAATTCTTGCATTTTCTGGGGACCTAATCCTAATACATCAATTCCCAGTGCATCTTGTTTTGCAGCCATTTCTTGCAATATACGAGCATATGCATCTATCATAGTATTTAATCGTTCCCCTGTCAATTCTCCAGACATTAATGCACTAACATCATTCCCTTCAGTTATTAGTTTTTTAATTTCCTTTCTAAGGTTTGCATGTATAGTCATATTAGTTGCAGCAGAATAAACAATACCCGGCCCTTGGCTTACACCAGCTGTTACTATAGTAGCCCAGAAAACTTCATCAGCATGACTAAGATCAAATTCTCGATCTAATATACCCCATTCACCAATACCTTGTTGCCCAAAATATATCATTTCTTCTTCAATCACCTCTAATCCAAGTCTTCCTGTATAATCTTTAAAATACATACCCAGCTGCTGCTTAGGAGTTCTTGAAACATGTCGGAATATATTTGGAGAGCCTTTGAAATCTTTTAATATTCTCATAGTATTTGGAGCCCCTGCTACAAATCTTGTAACCGTTCCTTCTACTATACCATTAGCCATAGAAGACCATAATATTTGATTATCGGTCATTTTAGAAAATGCTAAGGTTTGATTTATGTCTGCCATAGCAGTGGCATAATTAAATTCATCAATTCTTCCTTCCTTACGAGCTTTTGTTAATACATTTCTTTGATCTAGAGCTATTTGGTAAAGATCTTGTTGAATATTTAATTGTCTATATTTTTCTGTTCCTGAAGAAAATCCGAATGTACCAGCAATTGCCCATTTAGTAGCAGCATCTGATAAGAATCTAGTACCAACTGATCCAGTACCTATAGCCATAATTACATTAGGCATTTGTTGTCCTAGAGTTCTTAGAACATATTCTACACTAAGCTCAGGAGCAACCATATCTTTATAATACTGGTCGTCCATATTCATTAGCTTTTGCTCGTTTTGTGCCCAATCTGATCCTAATAATGTAGGTACTGTTAACCCAATACTTTTTGTCGCATTCCAAAAATCTCTAGCAAGTAATGCCCCAAGGCCATATTCTTTAAAAGCTAAATCAGTTAATTCATGATCTACACCTTCATTATAATCTTGTATAAGTTTGGTGTTTTGTAATACCTGAAATACATAATCCCTTTTTTCTTCTTGTAGCCTTTTTATAGTTGTTTGAAGTTTATAAAATTCTGTACTTTGCTCGTCAAAATTTTTCTTTTCTTCCTTTGATAATTCGCCTTCACCTTCCCATGCTATTTCCGCTACTACATCTCCATTAATATCTGTATAATTTAGTCTAGACCCTTTTGGTAAATTATTCCATATTTCATTTATTTTAAAATCAAATATATCAACAATATTAGCGTCAGCTACTTTCACTCTATCTATTTTTTCTTTTATTTCATCTTTTAACATATCAGTAGGCAATCCTTCCCAGCGTTTTGCTAATTCTAATAATGTCTCATCTTCTCCTAATTCCGACATAATAGTATTATATAAAGGTTTTGTGGCCCGGTTTAATTGTTTTTCTTGAACATTTGTTAATCCAGTTTTTAATCCTTTTTCCAACCAATCCCCTGCTAATAATTTTTCAAGTAGTTCTGGAGGAAGTGGTGGTACATTGCCGTACTTTTTACCCTGTAAATATCCCTCTATTATATTTTTATATTGACTACTAGCTATAGAATCTCCACCTCCACCTCCGGTTGTGATTCCAGTTGTAGGGGAAGCAAATGATGTACCGCCTCCTTGGAATAAATAATTTTTTAGAGTATTCATTCTGCTTGTAAAAAGTTCTATTTCTTCTTTAGTAAATACGGGTGATCCATCAATCTTTGTCAATTGTGGATTACTCCTCCCAGGGTCTGACATTAAATTAATAATATTACTAAATCCATCTCTTGCATAAAGCCCCCATGTTTTAGCAGGATTATTTTCTATTAAATCTGTTTGTTCTTTCTTGGTTAAAGCTTTAACCTCTGCTACTGTATATAATATCTCAAAACTTTTATCTTTTAATGCTTTTTTTTGTGCGGGGTTTAATTTATTTCTTAAAAATGCTTGAATATTGCCTTCTTCATCAAGATCTATTGAAGGATCAATGGTGCTTTGGGTAGTCTTCGGCTTATCGTATTTCTCCAATACATTGTATCCATGGAATGTATCTTCAGCTAAAACTTCTCCCGTTGCTTTATCAACTAATTGAGTACGATTAAGTTTTGATGGACCAGGTATACGAACTAGTTCTAATCCCATTAAATCTAATTGTTCATTTAAAAAGCTTGAACCAATTTCTTCATTTTCATATGCATTAAACAAACCTGTAGCCACCCCGAAAAATCGTTCCTCTACATTTAATTTAGCATCATATTTTTTTATTTTTTCTAAAACTTCCATGGCTTCAGCCTCTCCTGTGCTTGTCCAAGGATCCAGCTCTAATTCAAGTATTTCTCCGCCTAAATCAACACGTATAACCTCGCTACCTGCCCCTTTTCCTACTAAATCAAAATTAATGCTAGGATATTCTTTTTCTAAAGCAGCAAAAGCTATATCTGCACTTTTACCTATAATTGTTTCAGGTACATCCAAATTAACTTCTGAATCTGCACTATATAATTTTCTTTTTTCTTCTGCTATCCTATCTTTAGCTGATTTAATTCTTGACAGATTAAAAAGGGGAGATGCAGTTGGATTATCAACAATTCTTTTTAATTCTTCTTCAGCCTCTCTTAAAGGGTTATATACTTCACTTTCAACTTCTTGGTAAACATCCTCCAAAGTATCTGTATCTAAATCGAAATCTTTAATTTCTTGTGTAAATTCCTTTCCCTTTGGTATATCAATATTAATCTCAGGGGGTGCTATTTCGCTTTCAACTTCTGGTTCATCAACAGAATCAGGATCAGGAATCATTTGTAAATCATATTTAGTAATATATTCGTCTATCCCAATGTTTTCTGCGTTGGCTGCTTCTTCTAATTCTAATTGATTAAAGGTTTGATCAGTCTTAAAATTTTTATATAACATATATATTTAATTTTAATTTATTTCTGAGATGGGTATAACCAATCTTTGAATAAACTTTTAAGTTTACTTGGTTCCATTCCAGACCAATTTGTCGATGTGCCATCTGGTATCCATGCAGTTCCCTCCTTATTCATTGCTCCTCCTTGAATCACTCCGATAAATCTTCCTTGGCTAGCATTGTATCTTTGAGGCATCCACATCCCTGTAGTAGAGTTCCATATAATTCTCTTCATAATTTTATTTTCTCCTGGTACTATTTCACCCATAAATATAGAATTTTTAGGCCATCCAGTACTTGGTTCTTTCAGATTCTTTTGCCACTTGCTCCAAGAGTCTCTATTATGAGCCTCTTCGCTACCTGGCTTAATCCAACTTGGGTTTGTTTGAGGATCACTTGTTTTATTCATAAAGTATCCATAGGCATTGGGATTACTTTTTTCAGTCATATCATCTGTCCATTCTTCCATATCACTAGTATCAATCCCCGCAAGACCAAGTTTTTCAATAACATCACCAGTAAGCTTTTGATATTCTAAGTTGTAACCTTCTACACCACCATAAGTATTATCCCCCATTTTAATACCCATATCTCTAGAGTAAGCTAATAATTCCATTTTCTCAAGTGCAGTCTCTTGGTCGGTCGTTGATAGTTCTAAAAATTCATTAATATTAAATTCAGCACCCATTTCTAGTCTTTGTTCTATGTATGCCTGTAATTCACCTGGCTCCATTGTTTGTAATGCAGCTATACGCCCTTTTACTGTTGGAGCATTTAAAAAAGTTCTTTCTACTCTATCTATATCCATCCATATAGTTTTAGTTTTACGATGTTCTCGGCCTCCAGTACCTGGTTGATTTGCAAAAGTAAAACCTAAATCAACCTCTAAACCCTTTGACAATTTATTATTTGTAATAATATTTGTTTGTTTATTTATTTCTTCATAATTAGTTCCCTCGGTTAATTCTTCTAATACACCGCCACCCCATCTATTTAAATCTCTTTCCCAGTTTATTGTAATAAATCCATTTTCATCTTCTTTATAGTCATCTGGGTCTTGAAAAGCAGCTATTTCTTTAATTAGTTTATGATCTCTTCTTAATTTAGTTTCTACACTTAAAATATTCTGATAATGGTCATTCTTACCTTTTACATGTCGTAATGTTTTTTTGCTTGTAACTCCTTTTATATACTTGTCGGCTAAAGCAAACCCAGAAAACATAGAACCTGTTCTCTCCTTCCAATTTGTTCCTTGCCAATAATAATCTTTAACTGTACTAGGGTTTACTCCTTTAATAACTTCTACATCTAAACCAATCACACCCGCCGCATTCTTCATTCTTGATTGGAAATTATTTGAAACATTTACAATATCTTGGTATTGTTTCCTTAATTGTTTAGTTAAACCAGTTTCAGTACGTAATAATGTTTTTGCTTCGATAGCTCCCATATTTCCATCTATACCATTTAATAAATCTTCACCAATAATCCTGCCTTGCTCAATTATAGTTTGATTTTTACCTTGATTTTTTTCCGCATATATATCTAAAGCTGAATTAAGAGCTTCATTTTCTGATAACGCAGTTTCATTAAATGCTAAACTTTTGAGATTAGATGCTTTGTTTGCTTCATCTTGGAGTTTATCTAGTCTTTTCCTTCTTTCAGCCATTTGTTGAACAAATGTTTGAGTTACTCCAGCTGCAGCTTCAGCCCATGCTTTTGCTCCGTATAAATCTTGTATTATTGTTGGATTATCGTATGCTCCCATTTTGTATTTTTTAAATTATTATGATCCGCTGCCACCGCCTATGCCACCCATAGCACTAGTAACTCCAGAAGCGGCTTGCCCCCAAGCAGCAGCTTGTGCTTGTGCTGCGGAAGCTTGATTAGCC
>TARA_R110002051_G_scaffold64786_2_pt1 | contig 11795 bp, 7 predicted proteins | sample TARA_R110002051 | Tara Oceans TARA_R110002051 (sample SAMEA4397023) | marine metagenome | biome: Polar Biome; feature: [MES] marine water layer (ENVO:01000295) within the mesopelagic zone...; material: water (ENVO:00002006), including particulate matter (ENVO:01000060) such as......
TATCCGTGAGTGGGGCGCTTGGGTACGACTGGACAGGCGCATCGTTCATGTCCAAGAGAATTTCGTAGATACGATCCGCTGTCAGAGTGTCGGGATCGACCGTGTAGGCAACGCCCATAGGACAACGCCAAATTTGTAATGGTGGTTCAACAGGCCAAGGTGTGATCCTGCGGATAAATTCCGCACGGGCGCGAGCACATGGCACCGATGCAGGCCAGCCCCCCGACAAGCAAAGCAGAATAGCGCAGTCAATCTGGTATGTTTGTGCTTGTGCACGCTCTGGTGCCGCTGTGATGCTGACTGCGGCTGTTGCCATCGCCAGTACGCTTGAGTGGAGAATGTTTGTCATGCGTCACTCCTTCGATTGTTAGATATTATAACTGTGTGGTCTTGTTATAATATTGTTTAATCAAATTTGCACGGCTGAATCAAGTCATTGTCGCTACTCGTAGACAGTGGACAACTTTTTAACATCACATGGCTTTGACCTTTACCTCAAAAACTGGCCCGAACATCAGCAACCGGACGTTCATGCATGCTGATCGTCAAATAACCTTGGCTTTCCATTTCAAAAGCAACATGAAAATGAACTGTTTCATCATCAGATCTCCAGCTTCGCATTCGATGTTGCGGCAGATCGTGTTGCATTGCTTTGGCTGACCACAACTCCTAGTATACATTTGGTATTATGGAGTGTTCGTTATGAAGCTAGCCAAATTCAGAGTTACCAATTTTCGGTCAGTCTCAGACAGCGGCTGGGTGGATGCTGATGACGTGACTGCTCTGATCGGTGTAAACGAGTCGGGCAAGACAAACTTGCTGCTTCCTCTCTGGAAGCTAAAGCCCGCACAAGACGGTGAAATCCAGCCAACATCTGATTATCCGAAGACTATGTTTGGCGAAATCCGAAACGCGCCGGGTGATTACCATTTCGTCGAAGCTGAGTTCGAAACCGGTGACTCATCCGCAGCGATTGCGCGGGTTGCTGGTGTGACGCCGGAAGTGGCAGAAACAATCCGAGTCACACGTTTTTTCGATGGTCACTACTATGTGGAATTTCCCAAGTACTCGCCCACAACAACAGTCACGCGTGAGTGGTTAGCGGGTAAACTCACGATCTGCGCAGATAGCGTTGAAGCGACACAAGCGTTGGCGGAAGAAGGTGCATCGCAGCCACAGATTGTTGCAGGACTGAAAGCCCCAGCAGATGATTTGCCTGACGAGGTGGCTCTGAGCGCCACGCAATTGCGAAGCGCTATTGATGCCGTGGATGCGCTAATCCCAGAGGAACCCGCCGAAACCAGTGTTATTGTTCCGATGATCAGGCAATTGTCTGCAGAACTAACTGAACGCTACATCTCGATCACGATGCCTCCGCCCGGTCATGTCGAGGGTGTTACGGACGCTGTTGTCGCAGCGCTGCCGCCGTTCGTTTACTATTCGAACTACGGCAACTTGGATTCTGAAATCTACCTTCCGCATGTCGTTGAAAATCTCGCCCGTGAAGACCTTGGAGCGAAAGAATCCGCTAAGGCTCGCACCCTGCGCGTTCTATTCAGTTTTGTGCAGTTAGAAGCGCAAGAAATTCTGGAGCTGGGTCGCGACTTCAAAGAGGCCAACGGCCAAAACCGCGAACCCACGGCTGATGAAATTGCGGAAATTGCCGAGCAAAAACGCACTCGATCTATCTTGCTTCAATCGGCAAGTGCGACATTGACGACAAGATTTAGGGATTGGTGGAAACAAGGTGATTATCGTTTTCGGTTCGAAGCAGACGGCAATCATTTCCGAATCTGGGTTGCTGATGATCGTCGCCCGACAGAGGTCGAACTGGAAAACCGCAGCACTGGTTTGCAATGGTTCCTCAGCTTTTACCTCGTGTTCCTTGTTGAAAGCCGTGGTGATCATAGTAAGGCAGTTCTGTTGCTCGATGAGCCAGGGGTTTCGCTGCACCCATTGGCGCAGCGGGATTTGTCTGCTTTCTTCGAAAGCCTGTCTGACACCAACCAGATCATCTATACGTCGCATTCGCCGTTCTTGGTTGACGCGGATCGTTTGGAACGTGCGCGAAAGGTCTATATAGCAGCTGACGGCACGACAAAGGCGACGCCTAACCTTCGACACAACGAAGGACGCGACGAACAAGCAGGTGCAGCATATGCGGTGCATTCGGCTCTGAACCTCAGTGTCGCAGAAAGTCTACTTGTTGGTTGCCGTCCCGTGCTTGTCGAGGGGCCGTCTGACCAGCACTACTTAACTGCAATCAAGGCTTTGCTCGTGTCAGGGGGCAAAATCACTCCGAAGCGCGAACTAGTATTCCCGCCGTCCGGAGGAACCAAAACAGCACGTGTCGTCGCAAGCATCCTGACAGGTCGAGACGAGGTGCTGCCAATGATACTTCTCGACGATGATGGACCGGGTCGTCAGATGCGTGGAAACCTAACGCAGGGATTGTATGCAGAAAGCCCAGCGAAAGTTTTGAGTGTCGGGACGTTTGTAGATTATGACCGCGCAGAAATCGAAGACCTAATGCCATTCGACATACTGTCTGACGAGATCGATCGAATGGAGCGAGAACCTGACGTTCGTTTTGCGGACATAGTTCAGGCAGGGCGGCCGTTCGTCGGGCAGGTTGAAGCGTGGGCTGAGGTACAAGGTGTAATACTCGATGATCACTGGAAGGTCTCGTTGTCGATCAAGGTCAAGCAACGCGTGCTAACGCTCGGCATCGGCGCAATACCAGATGACGTCGTGAATCGGTGGGTGCAGTTGTTCGAAGCGTTTTCGCCCCAAGACGCAGGCTGATCATAGATACTATCGTGATGAGGGTAAAAGCGCACAGGTTTCAATCTGCGGTAAATGTGTAATACTTGGCGAGTATTATATGCAACGTGCCACATTCACCGTTGTTGAACATCACACGGCTTTGACCTTTGCCTCGAAAATTGGCCTTATTCTGAAAAACCTTAAGCGAGCCGTTTCGGTCCTCGCCAGGATCGATAGAAAGTTACCGGAAAAGTGGCACGCAGGCAGGGCAACACGCTAAAAAAATGGGAAGTTGCCATCGTCAAAGCGATGCTGCAAAAAAAATATGTCCCACAGGATATTCACGCATATTTTTCACGTCCAACCCGCTCGATAAATCAAGCGCGAATATCTGGTATCAAAGATGGCAAGACGCACGTTGCTATCAAAGCTGCGAGTGACGTGGAACTTGATGCATTTCTCGATGCTTGGCCTGACATTGATCCAACAACTGGACTTCACTTGGTTGGCGATGAACTGTTGGTCAAAGCTCGCGAAGCGATGATATCGGCTGTTCACACTTTCAACAGCGCCGGACTGTTTTTTCGGGCAGAGCTGTTTATTGTCACCAGTGTCATAGCTTGGACGTATCTCATGCACGCATATTATAAGCGTGAGAATATTGACTACAGGTACAAAAAAGCGGGGGCTGTTCAGACCACAAAGAATGGAGCGGAGAAGTATTGGGAACTAGGCCAGTGCCTTGCTCATGGCGGCTGCCCCCTCGAAAAAGGTGTTGTCGATAACCTAAATTTCCTGATGGAGATCCGGCACGAGATTGAACATCAGTCAACAAATCGCATCGACGACGCACTGAGTGCCAAACTGCAAGCGTGCTGCATCAATTTTAACGATGCAATCAAAGCTCTTTTCGGCAGAGAGTTTGCATTGGAAAAACGGCTTTCGATAGCGCTACAGTTCGTCACGTTTGACGGTTCCCAAAGGGCAAGCCTGATAGGTCAGGATCTTCCATCCAATGTGGCAACCGCGATGGACAACTTTCATAATGGCTTATCAGACGCGGAGCAGGCCGATCCAAAGTTCCGCTATAGAGTAGCTTTTGTTCCGAAGGTAGCAGGTAAGGCAACTAAGTCCGACCTAGCAGTTGAATTTGTAAAACCCGGAACAGCAGAAGCGGAAAATGTTGAAAGAGTTCTTCTGAAAGAGACAGAACGCCCTAAATACCTTCCATCCGAGATAGTCGCAAAGGCAAAAGACGCAGGTTTTGGTCATTTTGAATTATACGATCATACACAGCTTGCAAACCAACTGGATGCACGCAGTCAAGCAAAAGGTTATGGCGTGAATGTCGCCGGAAAATGGTACTGGTACGAAGGTTGGTTTGAGAAAGTCGTTGAAAAATTGGAGGAGGGTTGGGTGCGTCCCTAGTGAACCATCCATTGCGCCCCGTCACCATGAGCGTGTAGCGTCCCAACAAACAAATTATTGCGCCAAATCAAGCGCTGACTGAGCGAAAGACTCCACATGCCCACACTAGACTGGATCGGCAAAAAAGCCGTCGTCAACCATCACCGCGAAGTGCCATATCGCCTGATCCATTGCGACGGGGACTTGTCTGCGGGTGATCCTGATGCGGGTAACCTGTTGGTGCAGGGTGACAATCTGGAAGCCCTGAAATCGCTACTGCCTTACTACGCGGGCAAGGTGAAATGTATCTACATCGACCCGCCCTACAACACAGGCAGTGAAGGTTGGGTCTATAACGACAATGTAGCTTCGCCAGAGATCAAAGCATGGTTAGGAAAGGTCGTCGGGAAAGAAGCGGAAGACCTGTCTCGCCATGACAAATGGCTATGCATGATATATCCCCGCCTACGGCTCTTGAAGGAATTTTTACGGGATGACGGGGTGATATTCGTTAGTCTTGATGACAATGAAATCGAAAATCTCTTGGCCGTGATGAATGATGTTTTCGGGAAAACAAATTGGCTCGGCACGATTGTCTGGAAGAATGTGACCGACAACAACCCTACGCGTGTGGTTGTCGAGCACGAATATATCGTTGCTTTTTCACGAAGGAAAGACTCCCTTCCGAAGTCTTGGAAATCTCCAGTTTCTCAGGTGAAAGACCTTTTGGTGTTGAAGGGAGAAGAGTTAGCTTCCCAACATCCGGAAGACGCGGATTTAGAACGCGAATTCAAGACTTGGTATCGCGAACAAAAGGCATATTTGTCACCACTAGACCGCTATAAATACATTGATCGTGGGGGGATATTCACTGGAAGCCAAAGTGTCCACAACCCCGGACGTGAAGGGTATCGCTATGACATTTTACACCCCGACACAGGCGAGCCGTGCAAAGAACCAGCAATGGGCTACCGGTTTCCAGAGGCAACAGCGCGAAAAATGGAACAAGAGGGACGGTTCATTTTTGGTCAAGATCACACGAAGATTGTAGAAATCAAACTTTATGCTTCGGAATATGAGGACAAGTTGCCGAGCATAATCAATATGGACGGACGGCTGGGAACAAACGAAATATCTTCAATCTTCCATGAGCGTCGTCGCGCCTTTGATTATCCAAAGCCATCGGCTTTGATAAAAGAACTATTGAGTTTTGTCGTCGAAGACGGGGACCTTGTTTTGGACTCCTTTTCCGGGTCTGGCACAACTGGCCATGCCGTTCTTGACCTCAACAAGCAAGACGGAGGCGACCGCCAGTTCATCCTTGTCGAAATGGACGAAGCCATCGCCGCTGGCATAACAGCTGAACGTTTGCGCCGTGTGATAGAGGGTTTCGACAAAGGCGGTGATACAACAAAGCCAGTAGCGCCACTTGGCGGCGGCTTTCGATTTTGCCACCTTGGAACGCCGCTTTTCAATGAATTTGGCGACATCGACGGAGACGTGATTTATCCTGACCTTGCCGCCCATGTGTATTTTTCCGAGACAGGATCACCCTTGCCTCACAAGGTCGATGGTGGGACCTCCTTCATTGGAACCCATAAGAAAAAGGCAGTCTATTTGCTATTTTCTTCCGCCGAACAGGGTGTCGCGCGCGAGGCGGCTGGCAATGTTCTGACTCCCGACGCGCTGACCAACTTACCCGCGCCGTCTAATGAGTTTGACGGCATCCGTGTCGTCTATGCCGAAGGCTGCACTGTCAGTCCCGAACGCCTGAAGGCCGAAAGCATTCTATTCAAACAAATCCCCTACCAGATCGAGGGGAACTAATATGGTCGCAACCAACTTCGAGCTGAAGGGATATCAGCGCACAGCTTTAAAAAGGTTTCGTGCCTATCTGCGTGATGTGAATAACATCGGCCCCGACGGCGCAAACCTCGCGTTCTACAAATCGACAAACATGCCCTATCGCCACGCGCCCATTATTGCGGACGGTACGCCCTACGTCTGTCTGCGGATCCCTACAGGCGGTGGCAAAACCGTCATGGGCGCATATGCTGTTGGTATTGCTGCACAGGAGTTCTTGGAGGTCAAAAATCCGGTGGTTCTATGGTTGGTACCATCTACACCGATCCTTGACCAAACTGTGTCGGCTTTGAAGAACCCAGATCACCCCTACCGCGCGGCTCTCGCCAAGGATTTCGGTCGCAACGTTTCTGTACTGACCAAAGCTGAGGCTCTTGCGATGTCCCGCGCCGATGCCGAGGGCGGAGCGTGTATCATTGTCTCAACCATCCAGTCTTTTCGCCGCGAGAAGGACAACGGTAAGCCGAACGAAGAAGGCTTGAAAGTTTATCAGGACGCCGGAAATCTGATGGACCATTTCAGCGGACTGTCAGAAGAGCAGGAAAACCGTTTGGAGCAGGTCGAAGGCGCAGACCGGCCGATTGCCTCCCTCGCCAATCTATTGCGCCTGCATAGACCCATGGTGATCGTCGATGAAGCACACAACGCCCGCACAGCACTTTCATTCGACACGCTTGCTCGGTTTTCACCGTCGCTCATTCTCGAACTAACCGCAACGCCCCAAACAATTCATGATCCTGCCCGCGAAAAGCATGCATCCAACATTCTGTATTCTGTTTCAGCCGCCGAGTTAAAAGCAGAAGAAATGATCAAGATGCCGATCAAGCTGACTACCGATGCGAACTGGCAAAAGACTATCGGTGCGGCCTTTGATTGCCGCGAAGCGCTACATGAAGCCGCCAAAGCGGAGCAAGCCGAGACAGGCGAGTATATCCGCCCCATTATTCTGTTTCAGGCGCAGAGCGCGTCCGCGACAGATGCCACCCGGATCACATATGACAAAGTGGAACAGCACCTTTTGGACCGAGGGATACCGCAAGCTGAAATCGCGGTTCATACAGGGCCGCGTAAAGATCTCGATGAGCATGATATCGCGGACCCAGACTGCCGCATCCGATACATCGTTACTGTGTCCAAACTCAAAGAAGGCTGGGATTGCCCCTTTGCCTACGTACTGTGTTCCGTTGCCGAACAGGTTTCAGCAACCGCGATTGAACAAGTTTTGGGCCGCGTACTGCGGATGCCAAAGGCACAACGGAAAAACCGCGATGCGCTCAATCAGGCTTACGCTTTTGTCGCTTCCAAAAGTTTCGATTCCACTGCAAAAATGCTAAAAGATGGCCTTGTCGAAGGTGCAGGCTTCAACAAGATGGAAGCCGATCAGATTGTTTCACCTCAAAGCGATATGGGCTACGATGCTGCCGCAGACGAGGCAGAACACGAGTCCGATCCGCTGGTCGAAGATGAAACGCCTGCGCAGGAAGTCGAAGACGCAATTGCGAAACTACCCGCATCCGTGCGCAACCGTGTGGCCTATGATCCTGAAAAACGCTCGATGACTTTCAAAGGGCAAATGTCGCGTGAAAGCAAAAACTTAATCCAACTTGCTTTGGCAAGATCGCCCAAAGCGAGCCGGGTGATTGACCGCCTCTATGCGAAGTCCAACAATTTCCAACTTTCAGCATCACAAGACGAAGACAAACCTGCGTTCATAGTCCCGCTCCTGGGGTTCCGTAAGCAGGGCGAACTACAACTGTTCTCGAAAGAGCATTTTCTGGATTTGCCGTGGCGGCTGGACGAATGCGACCCCACCGACATTACGTCTCGTTTCAAGATTATCGATGAAAGCCAATCCGGCGAAATTGATGTGTCAGATAAAGGAAAGGTCGAAATTGACTTTGCCAAGCGTGTTCAGGGCGAGTTGGCCATGGTAGTGCAAGAACCTGCTTGGACTTTGCCACGACTTGCCAACTTTATCGACAGTGGCATTCGCCATCCTGACATCACAAAACCAAGCGCGATAATCTTTATCACGAAGGCAATCGAAGCACTCATCGCCGCTGGCCATGACTTCGAACTGCTAGCGCGGAACAAGCACGACCTACGCCGCACAATGGCGCAGTTTATCACAGACTTGCGTGGTGAGCGCGAGACAGGCAACTACTCCGCGCTTTTTGCCGCTAACGCCGACGACTTCGCCACACACTCCGACCTTTCGATGATATTTGACGAACAGTCATACGCCTTCAATCAGCCCTACGCAGGTGCAACGAAGTTCAACAAGCATTACACGCCCCTAGTCGGTGATCTGAAGCCGACCGGCGAAGAGTTTGATTGCGCGGTCTATCTGGATCGAATGGATCAGGTGCGCTTTTGGATCAGGAATGTCGAAGGTAAGAAGGGCTCTTTTTGGCTTCAGCTTCCACACCAGAAGTTTTATCCGGACTTTGTTGCAATGCTGGTCGATGGACGCATTCTTGCCGTCGAATACAAGGGCGGACACCTTTACGATGGAGAAGGGGACAAGCGCCGCATCGGGGCGGTTTGGGCAGACGCGAGTGGGGGCAAGTGTTTGTTTTGCATGCCCACTGAACGAGGTTTTCAGATAATAGACCAAACCCTCTCTTAGCAAATAACGCTATTTGGACCCATAGGCGCTGACGTCAGACACGCTTTTAGCTACTGTATCTTTCGAAAAAAACTGATGATTTGCATAAGTACAGCATCGCGTACTTCGGGCAATTCAAGGAACAACTCGTGCTTGGCGTTCTGAATTTGCTCAAGATGCCCTTTAGGCCAGTTAGCCATACGGTCTCTGATTGAACTTACGCTGACCGTTTCTTCTTGTGTCCCACAAAGTGTCAAGCAAGGGACGTCCGGGGAGGGGAGTTTGGCAAGGTCTGAACATTCTTTGAGGGCTGCATAAAGCCATCCCATGCTCGGACCGCCCGTATGAAGTTCGGGGCATTTGGTTCCTTGCATAACCCAACGCTCATATTCTGTTTGGCTGTTGGTCAACGTGTTGGATGAAAATTCGTGGCGAAATACGTAGCTATCATCGTTGAAGCCCGGTGCATATATTTGGCCCTTGCCAATTGATCGTAGCGCCCAAGTTAACGGCCACGCCGCCGCACGTTCGTATGGTGCCATGTAGATACCAAACATTGGAGCGGAAAATGCCGCGGCCTTGACTGATAGCCCGTCAAGTAGTGATCGCAAACCAATACACGCACCCATTGAATGGCCGACTAAGTATAGCGGTTTTGCCATTTGTAGGTCGTCGATGCACTTTATCATTGCATCGACGTCATGTTGATAATCGGCGAACGAATTGACGTGGCCCATCTTTGGGTTTCTGGAAATTCGTCCAGACAATCCGTGACCTCGCCAGTCGATCACGACAGCGTTAAACCCAGCTTCGGTGAATGCTGTCACTGGATGACCATAAAGCTCAATGTAGTCGCCTCGTCCTGGAAAGAACAGTACGGTACCGTGGCACGGTTTGGCGGTTTCCCAGACACCCACGCGGAGTGGTACACCGTCCGATGCTCTTGCCATATAACCTTTGGCTGTGGTCGGCGCGGCAGAAATTTCTGAATGAATTGGTGCCGTTTCCATTATGTTTCCTTCCCCTCGGGTACGCTTTTTCGCGGTTCAACCCCCCATAGAAGGCTGGATAACGCAATCGTAACGCTCAGTCCAAGCAGGAGGGAGAACCCGTAAAACTGACCAATCATGATGTATCCAATGGAAAGGATACCGACTACGGCGCACATGCGTAACCACGTTCGAACCGCACGTTTTTCTTCTTGCGCAAATAGTGGCGTTTTGTCGATCCCAGATTTTACTTGAAGAAGACAGGCCCCGAAAACGAAGCACAGGAGAAAAAGGAGTAGAAAGCTCGTAAAGAAGGGTGAAGGGCTTCCGTTAATCCATGTCCATTCTTCCTCAGTGTACCCCAACAGAATCAGGGCATCGTTCAACAGCCAACCGGTGATGCTCTCAGCGTCCGAGACTAGATAGGCAGCGTTTAATTTGATGCAGAGGGCAACCATTATCCCAAGGATCGTGCAACGGAACGCGGTTTTCATAATTTTCAGCCCGGTTTTGAAGGCATGACCATTGTAGACTGGAATGTGGCGGTCGTCTTTCGCTCTACATATTTCGGCAAAATCACCAGATACCGTGAACAGGAAAAGCGATGCGGTGAAAAGAAACCAGTAAATCAAGCCAGAATACAGGAAACCCAAGAAAGAGACAAAAATCGCTGCGTCGGTGGACAACACATCGGGCCTGACCAGAGCAATCAGCATCCAGTCGATCATAGGGACGTCTTGTTTGTTGGCCAGTAGAGGCAAAAGGTATACCCCAACCCACTGGACAACGAAAATCAGTATAAAACAGATCAGAAAAATTGCCCAGAATGAGGATGTGAACGAACGGACTTTTCCATACCAAGTGTCACCTGCGCTGACACCTCCATAGCTTAGAAGCTTGGATCGGTCAGATTCCTTCCACACGTTGATCAGAGACGCGCAGAGTATGAGCATGATTGGCAAGAAGATGGGTTCTCCAAGGTTCCATCCGGGCGACCAAATGAACCCAATTTGCTTTTCGATGCCTTCAATTGGAGAATAGGTGACGCTGTGGACCCCGAGGATGATCGCCAAGAACCACAGGACGGCAAGACCACCCCATATCGAAATGGGCATAAACAGGTGGTTTGGGCCGCTAAACATCTGTTCACATCGCAAGGCTAGACTGATGCCCGTAACCGCCGGTTTCGTATCAGGCTCTATTGGCGTTTGGGAGTGGGTGAAGTTGGGACCAAAGGGCTCTTCCAAGGTGAGATCGCCAACAGCGGGTTCGTTGTACTCAGCTATAGATGTGCCGTTAGTAGAATTTTGTTTTGCACGTCGGACTACCGTCAACCGCTCTTTGGACGCTTTAAGTTCGGCCTGCCACTTGCTTGTTTGTTCGGGATCATCACAACCAAATATGCGAGCTAACCAACGTATGTTGTCAGTCCCAATCCCATTGTCATTCGCCTGAAACCAAACCTGCACAGTCCGCAGCTCAATACCTTTGATGTTGCCGTCTAATTCGCAAATCGCTTGGGTGAGAGTTTCTGGGGTCCAAGGACCGTCAGCGAAGCCTCCGCTGTCGGCGGGGCGGCCCGCACCCTCGGCCGCTAGGCGTGAAAATAGCGCCTTGAAGTTGCCATCGCTTGTCTGCGGTGCAACAAAAAATTTACCGTTTTTTTTCAAACTGTTAATGGTCCCATTTTTCGTAATTTTTCGTTACTTCGCGTTCTTTGTCGTGCTTATGCAGAAATTCTATTCACAACTAGTACGGGTACTTCCTGCTGCCAAATGCAGAAGTCAAAAACCAAATTTATAGGCATTTCTTCGCCGCAAATTCAGGGGGCTTCATCATGACAACTGCTATCAATGCGTCGACCAAATCGACCCAACCTAGTTTATCAACCACTACGGAGACCGAACGCCAGGAAGTACAACAACGTCTGCACGCAGAGCCAATCAAGTTCATCCTTGATCGGGACACGCGGAATGTAGTCGGATGGCTATACAAATGGAACACGGGCGCACTTGTCCCAATGTGGAAAAATGGTGCATGTCTGAACGTCATTTATGAATGATATTTGGCGGTTTGCTGGCTTAAAGTGAGCTTACTTAAGTCAATAGGCCCCATCGGAAGGTTTGTGCGTAGGATCCCGTTAAGACGGAACAATTGGAGAA
>TARA_R110002051_G_scaffold73135_4_pt1 | contig 11764 bp, 8 predicted proteins | sample TARA_R110002051 | Tara Oceans TARA_R110002051 (sample SAMEA4397023) | marine metagenome | biome: Polar Biome; feature: [MES] marine water layer (ENVO:01000295) within the mesopelagic zone...; material: water (ENVO:00002006), including particulate matter (ENVO:01000060) such as......
TAACGGTACTTGCGGTACAGATGGTTGCAATAAATTGACAGTTTTCGACTGGCTTTCCAATATGTCGCTCCCTAACGGGGAACGACCATTCGATTTTGTTGAAGTTCGGTTTAAAAATAGTAGAAAAGAATTTTTTCAAAACACAGAAAATCTTTCACTTTCCATAGGCGATATTGTAGCCACTGAGGCTCAATCTGGCCATGACATAGGTATGGTCACTTTAACAGGTGAACTCGTTCGTGTGCAAATGAAGCGCAAGAAAGAAACATTTAATGACGCTCCAGCGCCTAAAGTGTATCGAAAAGCAAGTCAAAAAGATATAGATATTTGGCAAAAATGTCGTGATAGAGAAGAGGAAATTAAAAAACGTGCACGAGAAATAGCTATTATCTTAAAGCTTCAAATGAAGATTTCTGATGTAGAATTTCAAGGGGATGGGTCTAAAGCTACTTTTTATTACACTGCAGATGAACGTGTAGATTTTCGTCAGCTAATTAAAGACATGGCTAAAGCGTTCGGTATTCGTATTGAAATGCGTCAAATAGGGTATCGCCAAGAAGCCCAAAGACTTGGTGGTATAGGCTCTTGTGGTAGGGAATTATGCTGCTCAACTTGGCTTACGGATTTTAGGTCGGTAAGTACTTCTGCAGCACGTTATCAACAATTATCATTAAACCCTCAGAAACTTGCAGGGCAATGTGGTAAATTAAAATGTTGCCTTAATTATGAGTTAGATGTGTACTTAGATGCGCTAAAGGATTTTCCCGCGCAAGACACAAAACTATTTACTGAAAAGGGATTAGCGTTTTGCCAGAAAACCGATATTTTTAAAGAAATGCTTTGGTTTTCTTATAAAGAAGACCCAGGAAATTGGCATGTGCTTTCTAAAGACCAAGTCAATGAAATCTTAGAGAAGAATAAAAAGAAAGAGAAAGTCGCTAGTCTAGAAATATATGCGATAGAAATTGAAATTGAAGAAAAAGTAGTTTTTGAGAATGTAGTTGGCCAAGACAGCCTTACGCGTTTCGATAAACCAAAAGGGAGTAGTAATAAGAATAAAAACAGAAACCGGAACCGAAACAAAAACAAGAACAAAAACAGGAACCGGAAAAAAAATCAAAACAATGCGTAGGTTAATTTGTTGTTTTTTTGCAAGTATACTTTTTGCTTCCTGTAATACAAATATCGTAAAATCTGAATATCAGTCTTTGGAAAATGGTGTTTGGAATAAAGATACCGTGCTACAGTTTTCACTTGCTAAAATGGATACGGTTAAAAAACATGATATATATATAAACGTACGTAATGATAACTCCTTCCCGTATAGTAATTTATTTTTAATAGCATCGATTACAACTCCCGAGGGTCAAGTAACAAAAGACACTTTGGAGTATGACATGTCATTACCAGACGGTACTTGGCTGGGAAAAGGCAGTGGTAGCATTAAAGAAAATAAATTATGGTATAAAGAAAACATCGTTTTTTCATCTTCAGGCGTATATACTATTGAGGTATCACAAGCAATGCGCAAAAACGGAAATGTTTCTGGTATTATTAGCCTTGAAGGTATCACTGATGTAGGTATTGAAGTAACAAAAAGCACCCCCTAGATTATGGCAAAAGCGGTAAAGAAAAGTACAAACAATAGTTTTTCAAAATTTATTTTGTGGTTTTGGATATTATTTGCATCTGGTATAACCTTTGTTGCCTTAATATTTTTATCTGCATCATGGGGATTGTTTGGTGAATTACCGCCCTACGAATATTTAGAGAATCCACAGACTAATTTAGCATCTCAAATTATTTCTTCAGATGGTAATTTGTTAGGAAAATTTTATTTGGATGATAACCGTACAGATGTAAAATTTGATGATTTACCTGAAAATTTAGTAAATACCCTGATAGCTAGCGAAGATATTCGCTTTATGGATCATTCGGGTATTGATGCCAGAGGTACATTAAGAGCTTTTGCTTATTTAGGCAGTAAAGGTGGGGCAAGTACAATTTCACAACAATTGGCAAGACAGCTTTTTGTAGGTGTACGTTCTAGAAATAAATTTGAAACTATTCAACAAAAAATAAAGGAATGGGTATTGGCTATTCGATTAGAGCGTAGTTATACTAAAGAAGAAATCATAAGTATGTACTTAAATATTTATGATTTTGGAAATAATGCGGATGGGATACGTTCTGCAGCCCGTATTTATTTTGGGAAAGAACCAAAAGATTTGAAAGTGGAAGAATCGGCTATGCTAGTTGGTATGCTCCAGAATTCCTCTTTATTCAATCCTTTAAGAAGAGAAGAGCTTACTTTAAATAAGAGAAATGTTGTTTTAGGCCAAATGGCAAAGTATGACTATATCACAGAAGCTGAAAAGGACTCGCTTCAGGCCACCAAAATGGATATTAATTTTAATCCAGAAAATCATAGAGAAGGCTTAGCTACCTATTTTAGAATGTATTTGCAACGATTTATGAAGGGATGGATAGACAAAAATCCAAAACCAGCTATTGGAGATGAACGCGATCGTTATAATTTATATTTAGATGGATTAAAGATTTATACTACCATTGATTCAAAAATGCAGGCTAACGCTGAAGAGGCGGTTAATGAGCATATGACCAAATTACAAGCTGAATTTTTTAATCAAAATACGCAAGTTAGAAATCCTACTACTCCATTTTCAGATATTACTCCTGAAGAGACGAATAGTATTATGGAGCGCGCAATGAAAAATTCTGAAAGATGGCGTATTATGTCAGATGCTGGTAAATCAGAAAAAGAAATACGTGAATCCTTTGCCAAAAAAACCGAAATGACGGTTTTTGATTGGAAAAGCCCAACAAAAGAAAAGGATACTATACTTACCCCTTTGGATTCCATTAGGTATTATAAAACTTTTTTAAGAACAGCTATGATGTCAATGGAACCACAAACAGGACATGTTAAAGCATGGGTTGGTGGTATAAATTATAAGCATTTTCAATATGATAATGTAATTCAAGGAGCAAGACAAGCAGGTTCTACTTTTAAGCCTTTTGTGTATGCTGCTGCCATTGATCAATTACGTTTGTCTCCCTGTGAAACACGCCCGGATACACAGTATTGTATAGAAGCAGGGAAACATGGCAACATGGAGGCTTGGTGTCCTAGAAATTCTGATTTAAAGTATTCTGGAACAAGTTATACATTAAAAAGAGCCCTTGCTAACTCGGTAAATACCGTAACAGCTCAGTTAATTGATGAGGTAGGTCCAAAATCTGTGGTAAGTATGGTACGTAATTTGGGCCTAAACGGCGATGTGCCTGAAGTGCCATCAATTGCATTAGGTACCCTAGATGTTAACGTATATGAAATGGTTGGGGCATATGGTGCTTTTGCTAACCAGGGGGTATATGTAAAACCCGTTATGGTTACACGAATAGAAAATAAAGATGGTACCGTATTGTATGAATATGTTCCAGAGACAAAAGATGTTTTAAGTAAAGATGTATCCTATGCTATTTTAGATTTAATGAAAGGCGTAACCCAAGGTGGCTCAGGTACACGTTTACGCACAACGGGTTACAATAAATGGAGACCAGAATATGATGAGATAATTACGGGATATCCATACGAGTTAACGAACCCAATTGCGGGTAAAACAGGTACTACTCAAAATAATAGTGATGGTTGGTTTATGGGGATGGTTCCTAATTTAGTAACTGGCGTTTGGGTTGGTGGTGAAGAAAGGGCAGTACATTTTAAAAGTATTACATATGGTCAAGGTGCTTCAATGGCATTGCCAATTTGGGGACTTTATATGAAAAAGAACTATGCAATGGAAGAACTAGGTATTTCTAAAGAGGATTTTGTTAAACCAGAGGATATGTCTATTGAAATAGATTGTGATAAATTTTCTAAAGAGCTACAACAAAATAATGATGTAGAAGATGATTTAGACGATTTGGATTTTTAATTCATACAATTAATAGGTTAGAAAAGGTCTTGGTATTCGCTAAGACCTTTTTTTATTAAATCCCATTTAAAATCGGTATTTTAGTATCGAGTTAATTAATGAAAATATGATACGTAAAACAGTTGCAAGTGTAACCGATGCCCTAGCTGGAGTAAAAGATGGAATGACCTTTATGTTGGGAGGCTTTGGTCTATGTGGAATACCAGAAAATGCTATTAGTGAATTGGTAAAGCGTGGAGTTAGTAATATTACATGTATTTCTAATAATGCGGGCGTTGACGATTTTGGTCTGGGGTTATTGTTGCATCAACATCAAATTAAGAAAATGATATCTTCTTATGTTGGGGAAAATGAAGAATTTGAGCGACAAATGCTCAGCGGTGAATTAGAAGTTGAGCTAACACCACAAGGTACACTAGCTGAAAAATGTAGGGCGGCCCAAGCTGGGTTTCCCGCATTTTATACCCCTGCTGGTTATGGTACTGAAGTGGCAGAAGGAAAAGAGGTTCGGGAGTTTAATGGTAAAATGTACATTCTAGAAGAGGCTTTTAAGGCTGATTTTGCTTTTGTAAAAGCCTGGAAAGGGGATGCGGCAGGGAATCTTATATTTAAAGGTACGGCAAGGAACTTTAACCCTTGCATGTGTGGTGCTGCAACAATTACTGTAGCTGAGGTCGAAGAGTTGGTACCTGAAGGTGAACTAGACCCAAATCAAATACATATTCCGGGAATATTTGTGCAACGAATTTTCCAAGGAAAAGATTATGAGAAAAGAATAGAACAAAGAACGGTACGTCAAAAATAAAATCATGTTAGATAAGAACGGAATTGCAAAAAGAATTGCACAAGAAGTAGAAGACGGTTATTATGTAAATTTAGGAATTGGGATACCAACTTTAGTTGCTAATTATGTACGTGATGATATAAGTGTGGAATTTCAAAGTGAAAATGGAATTCTTGGTATGGGACCGTTTCCAATGGATGGCGAAGAAGATGCAGATTTAATTAATGCAGGAAAGCAAACTATTACTGCTTTACCAGGTGCATCATATTTTGATTCTGCAACTAGTTTCGCAATGATTAGAGGGAAACATGTTGATCTAACTATTTTAGGAGCTATGGAGGTTGCTGAAAATGGGGATATAGCTAATTGGAAAATTCCCGGTAAAATGGTTAAAGGTATGGGTGGAGCTATGGATTTAGTAGCATCTGCAGAGAATATTATTGTAGCTATGATGCATACCAATAGAGAAGGAGAATCTAAGCTCTTAAAAAAATGTAGTCTCCCATTAACTGGTGTCGGTTGCGTTAAGAAAATAGTAACAAATATGGCTGTTATAGAAGTCACTGAAGATGGATTTTTATTGCTTGAAAGAGCTCCAGGTGTATCAGTAGATGAGATCAAAGCTGCAACCGAAGGTGTTTTAATAGTAAAGGGAGTAATACCAGAAATGGATTTGGATTAGTAGTGTTTAATTTTTGTTATATATAGTTTTAATATGTTTACAACATCTTGTAACTAGTACGCAACAATTATTTTGAAGATTGAGAGTTATGTTTGTATATTTAGAAAGTTGATAACCCAATAACCTTTTAATTACTTAACCGAAATGAATTCTCAATTTAACCACGTGGCAACCGAAGAAAAAGTACAAGTATATAGAAATGATTTTTTCAGCGGATTTGTAAGACTTACCAAAAAGTTATTTATGTTATAAATTACTTTATGAAAAGTAAAAAAAGCGACTTATGAAGTCGCTTTTTTTATGCGTTTTAGTTTACTAACGCCCTAGGCCATTTTTTAAGTATAAGTCCTTTTTAGGTCCTAATTAATATAATTCACAACATGTTTGTTATGTTTTACCACAATTTTTTTGAGGTAGGAAAAATACTACATATATTTGATTTGTAAAAACAAGTGCCCATCAAATTACTATGACAGTTTAAACTAGAAGAAAATATTATAATCTTGAGCATAGTTTTTATCTCTAGCTCAAAAATTAAATAGAACAAGTTTATTACTTACTAGCGTACGGAAACAACCCGTTAACCACCCTTAAAATTTGTATAATGTTGGGTGATGTACAAGTTATGCCAATATTATGCAATTTTAGAAACTGAAAAGTAATCAAATCAACCTTTTTATAAAATTTCCCCCGATTAGGAGCAAAGTAATTTGCTCCTTTTTATATTTTAGAGGTATGGAACTTATATACAAACGGTGTTCTTTATCTGAACTAGATCAATTAAGAGAAATTTCTGAGCAAACATTTATAACTGCATTTGCTAAAGACAATGACCCTACCGATTTTAAAAATTATATAGAAAAAGCTTTTGCCTTCAATAAAATAAAAGCTGAACTTTTAAATCCTGATAGTGATTTCTACTTCGTATATAGAAATGATGTATTAGTGGGTTATTTTAAGCTCAACGTGTTTTCTGCGCAATCAGATGTTAAAAGAGATGATAGTATAGAGTTGGAACGAATCTATGTTTTAAAAGAATATCAAAGTTTAGGTTTAGGCAAAAACTTTTTACATCACATTAAAGTTATAGCTCAAGAAAGAAAAAAGAAGATGCTATGGTTAGGGGTGTGGGAAGAAAATACACGGGCAATTCAATTTTATCAACAACACGGATTTCAAAAGTTTGATACCCATCCTTATTACATAGGAACAGATGAGCAAACAGATTGGTTAATGGGGTTCAATTTAAGTACCTTGTAACTTCAAACTAACTTTCATGAAATTACATTTTATCACCTTAGTTACGCTTCTTGGCTTTTTAAACCTAAAGGCGCAAGAATACTATTTTCCAGAACGAAATGTAGAATGGGAAGTAAAAGCACCAAAAGACTTTAATATCAAAGATGGTACTTTAAAACAAGCGGTAGATTTTGCTGAAGCTAACGAATATTCAGGCTCTAGAGATCTGCGTATCGCTATAATTAATGGTTTTGAAAAAGAACCGTTTCATAAGATTCTTGGACCAACCAAAAAACGTGGTGGTCCGGCTGGTATAATTCTCAAGAATGGGTATATAGTCGCGCAATGGGGAGATATTAAAAGAGTAGATATGACTTTTAGTGTCACCAAGAGTTTTTTGAGTACAATGGCAGGACTTGCCGAAGATGAAGGGATTATTTCCGACACTAAAAATTTGGTAGGTGATTACATTTGGGATGGTACTTTTGACGGTGCCCATAATTCTAAAATTACATGGGAACATTTATTACAGCAAAACTCCGCATGGTCTGGCGAACTTTGGGGTGGAAAAGATTGGGCTGATAGGCCACCAAGTGAAGGTAATATCGATGATTGGAAATTGGCACCACCTAAAGAACCAGGTACGGTAATGGAGTATAATGATGTGCGTGTAAACGTATTGGCATATTCACTTACGCATATATGGCGTAAACCTATGCCATTGGTCTTAAAAGAAAAAGTAATGGACAAAATCGGCACTTCATCTACTTGGCGTTGGTTCGGCTATGATAACGCTTGGACAGAAATTGACGGATTACAAATGAAATCGGTAACCGGTGGCGGACACTCAGGTGCTGGAATATTTATAAGCACCGAGGATATGGCACGTTTTGGTATGTTATTTTTGAATAATGGTAGGTGGAAAAATGAAAGATTGATTTCAGAAAATTGGATTAAGAAAGCAACTACACCATCAATACCAAATGCAAACTACGGATATATGTGGTGGTTGAATAAAAAAGGGGCTAGACATTGGGAGGGTCTATCTGAAAACATCTTTTACGCTGCCGGTTTTGGCGGTAACTTTATTATCATTGACAAGGTGAATGATGTAGTCGTAGTTACTCGTTGGCTAGAACCAAGTAAAGTTGGTGAATTCATGTCCAAGGTTAATGCTGCTTTCTAAAATTATCTTTAGAGCTGACATAGTATTTCAACTGCTTGCTCTAAAGTTTCCTGCTTTTTAGCAAAGCAAAATCTCAACATATAATCATTTCTGTTATCGACATTGAAAGACGAAATTGGTATTGATGCTATTCCGTTTTCAGTGATTAAGCGTTTGCCAAAAATTTCATCTTCTTCAATTGAAACTTCTGTATAATCCAATAGTTGGAAGTAGGTTCCAAATGATGGTTTAAATTTGAATTTGGAGGATTTTATTCCTTTGAGAAAGAAATCTCGTTTTTGCTGGTAAAAATTGTTCAAATCTAAATAGTGTGATGGATTTTTTAGATAATTAGCCAATGCACGCTGTACTGGATGGTCAACACAGAATACCGCGAATTGATGCACTTTTCTAAATTCAGCCATTAGTTCAGCTGGTGCTACACAATATCCCATTTTCCAACCGGTTACATGAAATGTTTTTCCAAAAGAGGCACAGACAAAACTTCTATTGGCTAAATCGTTAAATCGTGATGCACTTTCATGTACCTGCCCATCAAAAATGATATGCTCATACACCTCGTCGCTCAAAAGAATTATATTGGTAGGTTTTAATATTGATTCTAGCTGCTCCATATCCCATTTTGTTAGAATTGTTCCGCTGGGGTTATGTGGCGTATTTATTATGACCATTTTAGTCTTAACGGTTATCTTTTTTTGAAAGGCTGTCCAGTCTATTTTATAATCTGGTGCATTTAATTGAACATAAATAGGCACACCGCCGTTTAAGGTAATTGCGGGCTCATAACAGTCGTAAGCGGGTTTTACGACAATTACCTCGTCACCTTTGTTAACGAATGCTGTAATAGCCGTAAAAATAGCTTGAGTGGCACCCACAGTTATTGTTATTTCATCGTCGGGAGAATAATTACGATGGTGTAACGATGCAATTTTCTCTGAAATAACTTCTCTGAGACCGTAATAGCCTTGCATAGGTGCATATTGATTATGACCGGCAATTAATGCATCATTGACCAAAGACTTTAATTTCTTATCTGTCTCAAAATTTGGAAAACCCTGAGAGAGATCAATAGCATTATGCTTTCTTGCAAGATTGCCTACTGTGGTAAATATCGTTGTCTTTACCTCTGGTAATTTTGATGCTTTTATGTGTTGTTCGTAGTCCATAGTAGTAAATGTATGAATTTAAATTACGGACATAAAAAAGCCCAACCTACAGGTTGGGCTTTTCATAATTATTTTAGTAAATTTTATCCTTTTACATTGGCACTTAAGAACTCACGGTTCATTCTTGCAATATTTTCTAAGGATATTCCTTTGGGACATTCAATTTCGCATGCACCTGTATTGGTACAGTTTCCAAAACCTTCTAAATCCATTTGGGCAACCATATTCTTAACACGATCTACTGCTTCTACACGACCTTGCGGTAATAATGCATATTGAGATACTTTAGCACCAACAAATAACATTGCTGAAGCATTTTTACAACTTGCAACGCATGCACCACAACCAATACATGTAGCAGCATCCATAGCTTCATCTGCGGCATGTTTAGAAATAGGGATAGCATTAGCATCTTGAGTATTACCAGATGTGTTTACTGAAATATATCCACCCGCATGTTGTATACGGTCAAAAGAACTTCTGTCAACTACTAAATCTTTAATTACAGGAAAAGCTTTTGCTCTAAATGGTTCTATAGTGATAGTGTCGCCATCTTTGAACATGCGCATATGTAATTGGCATGTGGTAACACCTCTATCGGGACCATGTGCTTCACCATTAATGTACATAGAACACATACCACAAATACCTTCGCGACAGTCATGATCAAAAGCAACTGGTTCTTCACCTTTGTTGATCAGTTGTTCGTTCAAAACATCCATCATTTCCAAAAAGGACATGTGTTCAGATATTTCCGTTACTTTATAGTCGACCATTGAACCTTTATCCTTAGGTCCTTTTTGTCTCCAGATTTTTAATGTCAGATTCATAATTATTTCGTTTTTGGTTGTTCGTTGTTCGTTGTTGGTTTAGAAAAACCAGCAACTAGCAACCATCAACTACTTATAACTTCTTTGTTTTAATTCAATTTCTTTGAACTCTAGTTCTTCTTTGTGCAATACAGCAGCACTAGGTTCTCCTTTGTATTCCCATGCAGAAACGAATGCAAAATCAACATCATTACGTTTAGCTTCACCTTCTTGTTCTCCACCAATTTCAACTGACTCTTCTCTAAAGTGACCACCGCAAGATTCTGCTCTTTCTAATGCATCTTTAGCAAATAATTCACCTAGCTCTAAGAAATCTGCAACACGACCTGCTTTTTCAAGTTCTGCATTTAATTCATTGGCAGTTCCTGGTACACTTACGTTTTTGTAAAAATCTTCACGAAGCTCTTTAATTTCAACCATGGCTTCTTTTAAACCGGCTGCATTTCTGGACATACCACATTTATCCCACATGATTTTACCTAATTTCTTATGGTAGTAATCAACTGAATGTGACCCTTTATTATTTAAGAAAAAATTAATTTTATCAGTTACTTCTTTTTCAGCTTCATCAAATTCTGGGGAATCTGTAGCTATTTTACCTGTTCTAATTTCATGTGATAAGTAATCACCAATTGTGTAAGGCAATACAAAATAACCATCAGCTAAACCTTGCATTAATGCAGATGCTCCAAGTCTGTTTGCACCGTGATCAGAGAAGTTTGCTTCACCTATACAGTATAAACCTTCTACAGTAGTCATTAAGTTATAATCTACCCAAACACCACCCATAGTATAGTGTACCGCCGGGTAAATCATCATTGGAGTTTTATAGGGATCTTGATCAACAATTTTCTCATACATCTGAAAAAGGTTACCATATTTAGCTTCAACTATTGCCTTGCCTAAATCGTATATTTTTTCTTTAGATGCGTTATCTATATTATGAATCTTAGCCTGCTCTTTACCGTAACGTTGAATAGCTGAAGCAAAATCTAAATAAACAGCTTCGCCAGTTGCATTTACACCATAACCGGCATCACAACGTTCTTTTGCTGCTCTAGATGCAACATCACGTGGTACCAAGTTACCAAATGCAGGGTATCTTCTTTCCAAGTAATAATCTCTTTCTTCTTCTGACAAATCAGTCGGCTTTTTCTTGCCTTCGCGAATGGCCATTACATCGTCCATATTCTTTGGAACCCAAATACGACCATCATTACGCAAAGACTCAGACATCAATGTAAGTTTAGACTGATAATCTCCAGAACGAGGAATACACGTTGGGTGAATTTGAGTATAACAAGGGTTTGCAAAAAATGCTCCCTTTTTGTGAATTTTCCAAGCAGCGGTTGCATTTGAACCCATTGCGTTTGTTGAAAGGAAATATACATTACCATATCCACCAGAGGCAATAACTACTGCATGTGCAGAGTGGCGTTCTATTTCACCTGTAACCAAGTTACGAGCAATAATACCACGAGCTTTTCCATTTACCTTTACAACATCTAACATTTCATGACGGTTGAACGGGGTAATTTTACCACGAGCAATTTGTCTGTTCATTGCAGAATAAGCACCTAATAATAATTGTTGTCCGGTTTGACCTTTGGCGTAAAATGTTCTTGAAACCAATACACCACCAAATGAACGGTTGTCTAATAGACCGCCGTAATCACGTGCAAAAGGAACCCCTTGTGCAACACACTGGTCAATAATATTTGCAGAAACTTCTGCTAATCTATATACGTTTGCTTCTCTTGAACGGTAATCTCCACCTTTTACGGTATCGTAAAATAAACGGTAAGTAGAATCACCATCACCTTGATAGTTTTTTGCAGCATTAATACCACCTTGTGCAGCAATGGAGTGTGCCCTTCTTGGAGAATCTTGGTAGCAAAATGTTTTTACATTATAGCCT
>TARA_R110002051_G_scaffold75994_5_pt1 | contig 11763 bp, 6 predicted proteins | sample TARA_R110002051 | Tara Oceans TARA_R110002051 (sample SAMEA4397023) | marine metagenome | biome: Polar Biome; feature: [MES] marine water layer (ENVO:01000295) within the mesopelagic zone...; material: water (ENVO:00002006), including particulate matter (ENVO:01000060) such as......
CGAATTCCTGACGCGCGGCGGCTATTCGCTGGCGCATGCGGTGATGATGTTGATCCCGGAGGCCTGGGCCGGCAACCAGTCGATGTCGCCTGAGCGCAAGGCATTCTACGAATACCACGCGGCCCTGATGGAGCCGTGGGACGGACCGGCGGCGGTTGCCTTCACGGACGGCAAGCAGATCGGCGCGACGCTCGACCGCAACGGCCTGCGGCCGGCCCGCTACGTCGTGACCTCGGACGACCGCGTCATCATGGCCTCGGAAGCGGGCGTGCTTCCCGTGCCGGAAGAGACGATCATCAAGAAGTGGCGCCTGCAGCCGGGCAAGATGCTGCTGATCGACATGGAAAAGGGCCGCATCGTCTCCGACGAGGAGGTCAAGCGCGAGCTGGCCACCAAGCATCCCTACCGCAGGTGGCTCAACAACACGCAGCTGATCCTGGAAGAGCTGAAGCCGGTGGAGCCGCGGGCGCTGCGCCGCGACGTGTCGCTGCTCGACCGCCAGCAGGCCTTCGGCTACACCTCGGAAGATACCCGCATCCTGATGTCGCCGATGGCCACCACCGGCCAGGAGGCAATCGGCTCGATGGGCACGGACACGCCGATTTCGGCGATGTCGATGAAGTCGAAGCTGCTCTACACCTATTTCAAGCAGAACTTCGCGCAGGTCACCAACCCGCCGATCGATCCGATCCGCGAAGAACTGGTGATGAGCCTTGTCTCCTTCATCGGACCGCGGCCGAACATCCTCGACCACGAGGGCGCAGCGCGGGCCAAGCGGCTGGAAGTGCGCCAGCCGATCCTGACGAACGGCGACCTGGAGAAGATCCGCTCCATTGGTCACACGGAGGACCTGTTCGACACCAAGACGCTCGACTTCACCTATGACATCGAGCGCGGTGCCGAAGGCATGCCGGAGATGCTCGACCGCCTCTGCGAGCGGGCGGAAGCGGCCGTCAAGGGCGGCTACAACATCATCGTGCTGTCCGACCGCCAGGTCGGGCCGGACCGCATCGCCATTCCGGCGCTGCTGGCGACGGCCGCCGTCCACCACCATCTGATCCGCAAGGGACTTCGCACCTCCGTCGGCCTCGTCGTGGAGACGGGCGAGCCGCGCGAAATCCACCATTTCTGCTGTCTCGCCGGTTTCGGCGCGGAAGCCATCAACCCCTATCTCGCCTTCGATACGCTCATCGACATGCACACCCGTGGCGAGTTCCCGAAGGAGGTCGATGCCAGCGAGGTCGTGACCCGCTACATCAAGGCGGTCGGCAAGGGCATGCTGAAGGTCATGTCCAAGATGGGCATCTCGACCTACCAGTCCTATTGCGGCGCGCAGATCTTCGACGCCATCGGCCTGTCGACCGAGCTCGTCAACAAGTACTTCTTCGGCACGGCGACCACCATCGAGGGCGTCGGCCTGGCCGAGATCGCCCAGGAGACGGTGACACGTCACCGGGCCGCCTTCGGCAAAGATCCGGTGCTGGCCCGCACGCTCGACATCGGCGGCGAATATGCCTATCGCATCCGCGGCGAGAGCCATGCCTGGACGCCGGACGCCGTGGCCTCGCTGCAGCACGCCGTGCGCGGCAACAGCCAGGAGCGCTACCGGGAATTCTCGGCGATGGTCAACGAGACCGCGATCCGGATGAACACCATCCGCGGCCTGTTCAAGATCAAGTCGGCAGAGGATATCGGTCGCAAGCCGGTGTCTGTCGACGAGGTCGAGTCTGCGGTCGACATCGTCAAGCGCTTCTCGACGGGCGCCATGTCCTTCGGCTCGATCAGCCGCGAGGCGCATACGACGCTCGCCATCGCCATGAACCGGATCGGCGGCAAGTCGAACACCGGCGAGGGCGGCGAGGAGAGCGACCGCTACTTCCCGCTGCCGGACGGCTCGCAGAACCCCGAGCGTTCGGCCATCAAGCAGATCGCCTCGGGCCGCTTCGGCGTGACGACCGAATACCTGGTCAATGCCGACATGCTGCAGATCAAGGTGGCGCAGGGTGCCAAGCCCGGCGAGGGCGGCCAGCTGCCCGGCCACAAGGTGGATGCGACGGTTGCCAAGACCCGGCACTCGACGCCGGGCGTCGGCCTGATCTCGCCGCCGCCGCACCATGACATCTATTCGATCGAGGATCTGGCGCAGCTGATCTACGACCTGAAGAACGTCAATCCGGAGGCCGATGTCTCGGTCAAGCTGGTCTCGGAAGTCGGCGTCGGCACGGTTGCGGCGGGCGTCGCCAAGGCGCGCGCCGATCACATCACGATCGCCGGCTTCGACGGCGGCACGGGTGCCTCGCCGCTGACGTCGCTGAAGCACGCCGGTTCCCCCTGGGAGATCGGGCTTGCCGAGACGCAGCAGACGCTGGTGCTGAACGGGCTGCGGTCGCGCATCGCGCTGCAGGTCGACGGCGGCCTGAAGACCGGCCGCGACGTCATCATCGGGGCGCTGCTCGGCGCCGACGAATTCGGCTTCGCGACGGCACCGCTGATTGCCGCCGGCTGCATCATGATGCGCAAGTGCCACCTCAACACCTGTCCGGTGGGCGTGGCGACGCAGGATCCGGTCCTGCGCAAGCGCTTCAAGGGCACGCCGGAGCATGTTATCAACTACTTCTTCTTCGTGGCGGAAGAAGTGCGCGAGATGCTGGCAGCCCTCGGCTACACTAGGCTCGATGACATCATCGGCATGTCCGAGCTTCTCTCCAAGGACGAGATGATCGCCCACTGGAAGTCCGAGGGTCTCGACTTCTCCAAGATCTTCCACAAGGTGGATGCACCGAAGGAAGCGACTTACTGGACCGAGCGGCAGAAGCACCCGATCGACGACGTCCTCGACCGCAAGCTGATCGAGAAGTCGATGCCGGCCCTGGAAAACAAGGAGCCGGTGGTCTTCGAAGTGCCGATCAAGAACGTCGACCGGTCCGCGGGCGCGATGCTCTCGGGTGCGCTGGCCAAGCGCTGGGGCCACAAGGGGCTGAAGGACGACACCATCCACGTGACGCTGCGCGGCACGGCCGGCCAGTCGTTCGGGGCCTTCCTTGCCCGCGGCATCACCTTCGATCTGGTGGGTGACGGCAACGACTATGTCGGCAAGGGCCTGTCGGGCGGCCGCATCATCGTGCGCCCGCCGGAAAACTCGAGGCTGAAGGCGGAAGAGGCGATCATCGTCGGCAATACCGTGCTCTACGGCGCCATCACCGGGGAGTGCTACTTCCGCGGCGTGGCCGGCGAACGCTTTGCCGTGCGCAACTCCGGAGCGCTGGCCGTCGTCGAGGGCGTCGGCGACCATGGCTGCGAATACATGACCGGCGGCATCGTCGTCGTGCTGGGCGAGACGGGCCGCAACTTCGCGGCCGGTATGTCGGGTGGCGTGGCCTATGTGCTCGACGAGATCGGCGATTTCGCCAAGCGCTGCAACATGGCGATGGTCGAGCTGGAACCGGTTCCGGAAGAGGACGACATGCTGGAGAAGCTGCACCACCACGGCGGCGACCTCATGCACAAGGGACGCGTCGACGTGTCCGAGGACATGACGCGCCACGACGAGGAGCGGCTCTACCAGATGATCTCCAACCACCTGCATTACACGGGTTCGGAGCGGGCCAAGGAGATCCTCGACCGCTGGACCGAATTCCGGCCGAAGTTCCGCAAGGTCATGCCGGTGGAATACCGGCGTGCGCTGGAGGAGATGGAGCGGATGCGCATGGGCGTTGCCGCGGAGTGAACCGCCTGCGCCTCATTCATCGGCTGCTTGCCGTGGGTATAGCGGTCGCCGTTCCGGCGGCTGCCTTCGTCGCAAGTGGTATTATCGGAATCGAATTGTTTGTACTGGGGGCGGCCTTGGGCTTCGCCTACTGGTACTGGGGGCCGACAGGCACCCTGCTTTAATAGGGGACGACACATGGGCAAGGTTACAGGTTTCATGGAAATCGACCGGCAGGTGATGAAATACCAGCCAGCGTCGGACCGTATCCGCCATTTCCGTGAATTCACCATTCCGATGTCGGATGCCGAGGTCACCAAGCAGGCGGCGCGCTGCATGGATTGCGGCATTCCCTATTGCCATGGGCCGACCGGCTGTCCGGTTCACAACCAGATTCCGGACTGGAACGACCTCGTCTACAGCGGCAAGTGGGAAGAGGCGATCCGCAACCTGCATTCGACCAACAACTTCCCCGAGTTCACCGGCCGTGTCTGCCCCGCCCCTTGCGAGGAAGCCTGCACGCTGAACCTCGAGGACTCGCCGGTCGCGATCAAGACGATCGAGCAGGCGATTGCCGACAAGGCCTATGAACTTGGCCTGGTCGGCCCGCAACCGGCGACGGAAAAGACGGGCCGCAAGGTCGCCGTCATCGGATCCGGTCCTGCCGGCCTGGCCGCGGCGCAGCAGCTTGGCCGTGCCGGCCATGACGTGCATGTCTATGAGCGCGAGAGCAAGCCAGGCGGGCTGCTGCGCTACGGCATCCCGGACTTCAAGCTGGAGAAGAACTTCATCGACCGCCGCGTCGAGCAGATGAAGGGCGAGGGCGTCACCTTCCATTGCGGCGTCAACGTCGGCGTCGACATGCCGGTCGAGCAGATGCTCGCCGAGCATGATGCGGTGCTCTACTGCGGCGGGTCGGAAACGCCTCGCGCCGCCGGCATTCCCGGCGTCGACCTGCAGGGCGTCCATGACGCCATGCCCTATCTGGTGCAGCAGAACCGTCGCGTCGGGCGCGAGAACATCGACAGCGTCGGCTGGCCTGCCGACCCGATCCTGGCGGGCGCCAAGCACGTGGTGGTCGTCGGTGGCGGCGACACGGCCTCCGACTGCGTCGGCACCGCCTTTCGCCAGGGGGCCGTCAAGGTCACCCAGCTCGACATCCGCCCGCAGCCGCCGGAGAAGGAAGACAAGCTCGCCGTCTGGCCGTTCTGGGCCACCAAGATGCGCACCTCGTCGAGCCAGGCCGAAGGCGCGATGCGCGAATTCCAGGTCGCAACGCTGGAGTTCGTCGGCGAGGACGGTCATCTGACCGGCGTACGCTGCTGCGAGGTCGACGACCGCCGCCAGCCGATCGCGGGGACCGACTTCATCATCAAGGCGGATCTCGCCTTCATCGCCATCGGCTTCTCCGGGCCGCTGCAGGAGGGTCCTCTCAGCGAGCTCGACGGCAAGCTGACGCTCAACGTCGACCGCCGCGGTTCGACCAACGTCGTTGCCAACGACCGCGACTACAAGACCTCGGTGGAGAAGTTCTGGGTGGCCGGCGACGTGCGCCGCGGCCAGTCGCTGGTGGTCTGGGCGATCCGCGAAGGCCGCCAGGCGGCGCGCGCCATCGACGAAGCGCTGATGGGCGCCTCGGTGCTGCCGGCCTGAGGGCAGCACCATCGGTCACTGGGTCGATGGCAGAGCGTAGTCATCGATCCGGCCCTTGGGCGCCGGCGGAAGTTCGCCGCGCCGGACGAGCATGTCGCGCGGTGTCTCGATGAGCTGAGCGGGCGGCGGGGCGCCGCCGAGGAGCACGCTGCCGCCATCCAGCTCCGGATCCGTCAGGCTGATCGGCTGAACGGGGACGGCAGCGCTCGGCGAAGGCGGCAGGATCTGCAGTTCCGGCAGGCTGCTGGCGTCGAGCGTCACCAGTTCGGGGCTTGCCATCTCGCCGAGGTGGCGACGGGCGTATTTCTCCACATAGAAGGCCAGCTTGCGCTTGCCGGCGGTGGTAAAATTGATGCCGTCGGAGCCGCGCAGGCGCGCCTGCTGGCCGTTCATGTCGGAACCTGTGACGATGAACTTGCCGTCCTCGTCGACGAAGCCATCCCAGATATCGACGAATTCGCCGCCGATCTTGGCGATCTCGGAGCGATAGACACCGTTCAGCTTGACGGCGTCCCGCATCAGGGACGGCGACTGGAAGGACGGCAGGCCGACCCACAGCAGCGGTATCTTGCGGCTGGTGACGATCGTGCCGAAGTCGCGCACCCGCTTCTCGTATTCCTTGAACCAGGCGTCACTTGGGAAATCGACGCGCCCGCTGCCGGTCTGCATCTCCTGCCGGTCGTTGGCGCCGATCATGACCACCACAAGCGCCGGCTTGACCTCGTCGATGAGAGCGGGAAGCTGGCCGGGCCAGTTGTAGTAATCCTGGCGCACCAGACCGGAGGAGCCGTTGCTCCGCTCGGTGATGGCAACGCCTGGGGATTCTTCGAAGGCGGTCTTCAGCTCGTCTCCGAGGCCACCGGCAAGGAAGTCGCCCACCACGAGGATCTGACGGGCGTTCTCGAGCTTTGCGACCGGATCGGGTTTGGCGGGAGCGGCAGGCGCTGCCGGGCGGGGGGCGGAGGCGCGGGCCGTCGGCGCGCGATTGCGCCGCGGCTGCGACTGTTCGCGCTGCCGCTGACGCGGGCGCCGGGGTGCGACTTCCCGGACCGGAGGCGGCGGATCGATATAGCGCCGACCGCCGCCGAAGATCATGTCGAGGAGGTTGCGGCGCGGAAGGGGTTCCTGTGCGGCCGCCGGGGCCCACTGCAGGGGCCATGCCAGCAGCAGGGTGAGGATCATCACCGTGCACCGGCTGAATATGCGTCCGCCGCCCATGGTCTGCAAAACCTTCATGCTTTTGCCGTGTGCTCTCACCCAAGCCGTTCAGAAGAGCGATTTGGGGCGAGAGACTGTTCTTGTCAACGAAGCGCCCGCAAAAGGTTGTGCGAGGGTTCGCCGTCCGCCGGCATGCCGAGCCTTTGCTGGATGGCCTGGACGGCGGCCTTGGAGCCTGAGCCGAAGTTGCCGTCGATCTCGCCCTCGTAATAGCCGAGCTGCTTGAGCTTCGTCTGCAGCTCGAACTTTTCCACCATGTCGAGCGTGCCGTCCGGCCGCGGCCAGCGCTGCTGCATGCCGCCGTAGCCGGCGATCTGGTCCGCGAGCAGGCCAACGCCGAGCGCATAGCTGTCGGCGGCGTTGTAGCGCTTGGTGACGAAGAAGTTGCGCATCATCAGGAACGCCGGGCCATTGGCACCCGCCATCAGCTTCAGCTCCGCCCGGTCGCCCGGGCGCGGAAATGGCTTGCCGTTCGGCCGCGAGAAGCCGAGAGCGGCCCACTGCGCAAGCGTCTTCGTCTGACCATCGTATTTGGCTGCTCCGCCCGGCAGGACGGCCTCATAGCCCCATGTCTTGCCGGTCTGCCAGCCGTTCTTGGCCAGCAGGTTGGCAGCGGTCGCCAGGGCATCGGGGATGGAATCCCAGATGTCGGCATTGCCGTTGCCGTCGGCGTCGACCTTGTAGAGAAGATAGCTCGACGGGATGAACTGCGTGTGGCCCATGGCGCCGGCCCAGGAGCCGGTGAGGTGGTCCGGCGTGATTTCCCCCGACTGGAGGATCTTGAGGGCCGAGATCAGCTGGGTGCGGGCGAATTTGCCCCGCTTCGGGTCGCCCCAGGCAAGCGTCGCCAGAGCCTGCGGCACATGGTGCAGGCGATCCCGCTTTTCCAGAACCGCGCCATAGTTGGACTCCATCGACCAGATGGCCAGCAGGACGTGCTTGTCGACGCCGAAATGATTTTCCAGCGCGGACAGGGTGCGGCCGTGTTTCGACAGCATCTCCTGGCCGATCTTGACGGTATAGGGGTTCACGCGGGAATCCAGGTAGTCCCAGATCTGCGACTTGAACTCCGGCTGATAGGCGGCCTTTTCGAGGACCCGCTTGTCGGGGCCGTCGACACCGGCGAAGGCCTTCTGGTAGGTCGAGCGGCTGATGCCACTTTTAGCGGCGGTGGCGTAGAAATCTGCAACCCAAGTCTTGAAACCCGTGTCGGCACGGGCATTTATCGGGTTGGTCGCGAGGGCTGCCCCTGCGATCAGGGCAAAGGCAAATCCGCGAAAGCGATTGATGGTGGATATTGTCATCGGCAGTCGTGTCCGTTGCTCTTAAAGTTCATACTTCACCGAGCATGGTGTCCGGCTTAACGAATGGATAATACATCAGAGTCAACAAACTCTTTACCATATCGAGGCAGGCGACGTCACCGGTTGTTAAACGGTAGCAAATCAGGGTTAAATAACCGCATTGTGATTGGCACCATGATGTGTGCTTCAGGAGGTGTGCGTGGCACAGACGAAAATTCGTAAGGCTGTATTTCCCGTTGCTGGACTTGGGACCCGGTTCCTGCCGGCAACGAAGGCGGTGCCGAAGGAAATGCTGACGGTGGTCGACAAGCCCGTCATCCAATACGTCGTCGACGAGGCGGCGGAAGCGGGGATCGAGCACTTCGTGTTCGTCACCGGACGCGGCAAGGGCGTCATCGAGGATTATTTCGATATCCAGTTCGAACTGGAGCAGATGCTGCGCGAGCGCAACAAGAATGCCGAGCTCAGCCTGCTGGCGGACCTCCTGCCGACAGCCGGCACGGCGAGCTTTACGCGCCAGCAGGTGCCGCTCGGTCTTGGTCATGCGATCTGGTGTGCCCGCGACATCGTCGGCAACGAGCCCTTCGCCGTGCTCCTGCCCGACATGATCATGTCGTCGGAAAAGAGCTGCCTCAAAGGCATGATCGAGATCTACGAGGAAACCGGCGGAAACGTGCTGGCCGTAGAGGAATGCGACCCGGAGATGGCCCACAAGTACGGGATCGTCGGTGTCGGCGACAAGGTCGGCGAAGGCTTCAAGGTGACCGAGATGGTGGAGAAGCCGGCCAAGGGCACGGCGCCTTCCAACTTCTACATCAACGGCCGCTACATCCTGCAGCCGGAAATTTTCGGCATCCTGGAAACGCAGGAACGCGGTGCCGGCAACGAGATCCAGCTCACCGACGGCATGCTGGCGCTTGCCAAGCAACAGGAATTCGCCGCCTACCACTTCAAGGGCGAGACCTTCGACTGCGGCGCCAAGGACGGCTTCATCCTCGCCAACCTGGCCTTTGCCCTGCAGCGTGGCGACATTCGCCCCGCCATCGAAGGGCCGCTGCGGGAGATGGTCGCAAAGCTCAGCTGATGTCCCGATCGGGATCGGCAAACACAAGCGCCCGGGTTACAGCCCGGGCGTTTTGCTATCTGCGCAGCGTCAGGCCGAGACCCGCCCGCAGGGTCTTCGTGTCGGTGCCGGTGCGGTCGGTGTATTCGTATTCGACGGCACCGGTCAGATCGAGATAGCGGCTGAGGCTCCAGGTGAGGCCGGCGCCGCTGATCCAGGTGGTCTCGTCGGAGGCCTGCGGAAAGACGCGTTCCGTCGCGCCACCGGTCAGGCGGCCGACGAGGTTGTGTCGCAGCTGGTGCGTCAGTGTCGCCGCCAGATTGTATTCCACCCAGCCGCTTGCTCCCGCTGCGGTGGCATCCTGCAGCGTCGTCCGCAGGGCCAGCTCCAGCTCCGTGCCGCGCTGTGGCGACCAGACGGTGCGGCCGTCGACGGTCAGGCCGTCGAGCGCCGCGAGCCGGCTGTCGTCGTACTCCACCCGTTCGTAGCCCAGCCCCAGTTCGCCCCTCAGCTTCTCGCTGAGATCGAACTCCACACCGCCGCGACCGCCATAGGTCCATGAGGAGCGCTCATAGCCGGCGGAATCCTGCGTCCGGTCATAGAAATTGCGGCCGCCCCGGACTTCGACGAAGGGAATGAGGGCCGGCGAGAGCTCGTAGCCGAGGCGCAGGCGACCGTCGACCAGGGTGTGGTCGCGATCGCCAAGGTCGAGGCTGGAGCCGTCCTGGAGTTGGGCATCGCCGTAGATCTCGCGGCTGATGCCGAGACCGGCCAGTCCGCGAAGGATGCCGGCGTCCCGTTCCAGGGTGAGGCCGCCGTTGAACTGGTGCACGCCGGACTGCGCCGAAGCGCCGCCGATGGCGTTCGGGTCGCTGTTGTCCTCGCGCTCGAAGTCGTAGCCGGCGGAGATATTAGCGATGGTCTCGTCGGCAAGGTCGAGCCGCAGGTTGGCGTCGATCTGCCCTTCCGGCTTCGGCTGCTCGCCGCCGCCGAGGTTGCGCTCGATGACGGTTTCGCCGGTCACGGAGAGCTGGTGGCGCGCCCAGTCGGAGGTCAGCGTGCCGCGGATGGTGGTGCCCAGATAGTTGCGCTTCGTCTCCGTGTCGCCGTCGCGAATGGTCTCGCGGTTGATCGACTGGCCGATCGAGGGACGCAGGAGGAGGGTGCCGAGCCGGATGCCGGTTGGATCGCCGGGAAGCGCCGCCGCCTCCTCTGTGGCCGGATCGTCGGCGGGCGGATCGAGCAGGTCCGGATAGGGCTGGTTCAGATCCTCCGCATAGGGCGGATCGTTGACCGGGGTGCTGTTGCCGGAGGTCACCGCGCCGGTGGTCAGCGATGCAGGGTCGGTGGCATCGGTTATGTCCGTGGCAGCCGCGGTCGGGTCAGTGGAGGTGCCCGAGAGGAGCGCTGATGCTGGCTCTGCGGAGGCGTTGGAGGACGTTGCGGGCATGGCCGGGCGGGTCCGCAAGGGCGTGACGCCGATGGCCGGCGCCGTCGCCCAGGTTCCCTCGCGACCGTCGTTGTTCACCGGGTTCGTCGGGCTGTAGATGTTGCGCTCCTGCGGCTCAGCCGGGGCGGGATAGAGTGTCTGCGCAAGGGCCATCGCCGGGGCGGACAGCGTCGAGCAGGCAAGCAGGATCGCGACGGCCTGCCGATGCAGCGCCTGTCGTCCGCCTTGCTGTTTCATCACTGTCATCTGCATGCCCGGGTCTTGCGATCGTTACGCAAAGGTAAAGCCATGTGGTTAACACTTGGTGTGAGCAGCGCCGGCGGGAGCGATTCCGCCCGCTTCATGTTTGTGGACATCATTTGAAGAAGGCGCTACATGCCGCTGATGACCAAGAGCGCACCCCAGCCGGTCGAGGCGGACGTGATCGAATCCGCCCTTCGCACCATCAGCATCGAGAGAAACGGTCTCGAGTCGCTCGAGCGCGCGCTGCAGAACGGGCTCGGGAAATCCTTCCAGCGCGCCGTCGAGCTGGTGCTCGGACTGTCCGGCCGGGTGATCATTACCGGCGTCGGCAAGAGCGGGCACATCGGCGCCAAACTGGCTGCCTCGCTTGCCTCCACCGGAACACCGGCTTCCTTCGTGCATGCCGCCGAAGCGAGCCACGGCGACCTCGGGATGATCTCGCGCGACGACGCCGTGCTGGCGGTGTCCTGGAGCGGCGAAACCGCGGAACTGCAGACCATCGTTGCCTACTGCCGGCGTTTTTCCATTCCGCTGATCGCGCTGACGGCCGGCGAAATCTCGACGCTGGCGCGCGAATCCGACGTAGTGCTGCTGTTGCCGAAGGAGCAGGAGGCCTGCCCGCACGGCCTGGCGCCGACCACCTCGACGCTGATGCAGCTGGCACTGGGCGATGCGCTGACGGTCGCGCTTCTGGAGGCGCGGGGCTTTACGGCGCTCGACTTCCGCATCTTCCATCCAGGCGGCAAGCTCGGGGCGATGCTGAGCTACATCGGCGACATCATGCACACCGGCGACACCATTCCTCTGGTGGCCAAGGGCACGCCGCTGCCGCAGGCGGTCATGGTGCTGTCGGAGCGGCGCTTCGGCTGCGTCGGCGTGCTGGACGAGGAGGGCCGGCTCTGCGGCATCGTCACCGACGGTGATCTGGCGCGTGGTCTCAACCTCAATCTCGGCGCCATGCTGGTCGACGACATCATGACGCGTTCGCCGAAGACGGTGAGCGAGAAGACGCTCGCCACTGCGGCCATGGCCATCCTCAACAAGCACAATATCTCGTCGCTGATGGTGACCGATGACGACGGGCATCCGGTCGGCATCGTCCACTTCCACGACCTGCTGCGCGTCG
>TARA_R110002051_G_scaffold38388_15_pt1 | contig 11755 bp, 11 predicted proteins | sample TARA_R110002051 | Tara Oceans TARA_R110002051 (sample SAMEA4397023) | marine metagenome | biome: Polar Biome; feature: [MES] marine water layer (ENVO:01000295) within the mesopelagic zone...; material: water (ENVO:00002006), including particulate matter (ENVO:01000060) such...
CCTTCGTAGAGGCCGGTGCCGGTGTGCGCCCAGTAGGCGACGTCCGACTGGGTGAAGCCCGATTCCATCGAGCCGCCCTGGATGGCGTTGATGTTGGCGACCGAGCCGTTGGAGGCCACCGCCGTGGCGACCAGGCCTTCGACGCCCTTGCCCTCGGCGCCGGAGATCGCGTTGGCGATCAGGCCGCCGATCGGGTAGTAGGTGCCGGCGGTGCCGCCGGTGCCGATGCGGAAGAAGGCCGGCGACTGTGCGAAGGCGACGCTGGCGCCGACCGCGAGCACGCCGACCATGGCGATCAGACTCTTGTGGAATTTCATGGGTGTTCCCTTTCTCCTGTTTTTTTCACCATGGAGAAGGATCAGCCGCTGTGTCAACAGCCTCCCCGTCTTGTCCCGCTTTTGCCATCCGCATTCATGCAAAAGGCCCCCGGCGGTATCCGCCGGGGGCCTTTTGCATGTCTGGATGTCGACGAAGGCTTATTCTTCGTCTTCGTCGCGGTCTGCGTCCGGATCGAAGAAGTCTTCCGGACGAAGGGCATCTTCGTCGACGCCGTAGATGGCGTCAGCCGAGGTCAGGCTCTCGCCCTGTGCCTGGCGGGCAGCTTCTTCGGCCGTACGGGCCACGTTGATCTCGATCTCGATCTCGACTTCCGCATGCAGCAGGAGCGTGACCTTGTGCAGGCCAATGGCCTTGATCGGCTGGCTGAGGTCGACCTGGTTGCGGCCGATGTTGAAGCCTTCGGCAGCAAGTGCTTCGACGATGTCGCGGGCAGCAACCGAACCGTAGAGCTGGCCGGTTTCGCCGGCCGAGCGGACCATGACGAAGATCTTGCCCTTCAGCGCTTCGGCAACCTGCTCGGCTTCGCCCTTGCGCTCGAGGTTGCGGGCTTCAAGCGTCGCGCGCTCGGCATCGAAGCGCTTCTTGTTGGCTTCGTTGGAGCGCAGTGCCTTGCCCTGGGGCAGAAGGAAGTTACGGGCGTAGCCGTCACGGACCTTTACGGTCTCGCCCATCTGGCCGAGCCGGGCGATCCGTTCAAGAAGAATAACATGCATGGACGTGTCCTTTCGAGAAGTTACTTGGTTTCGTTGGATTGATCTGCGTCTCGCCCCGGCGTCAGCGCAATCGTCCGTCGCGTGTCGGCAATGCCGAGAACGAGGATGAAGAGCGCCGGCAGGAGCATGAACGAGGAGAGATAGGCAAGCACCAGCACCGGCAGGCGCCAGTCCTTGCCCTTGCTGCGGTAGTGCAGGCCGGCAAAGCCGGCCATCAGGAAGCCGGCGCCGAAGGTGCCGCAGACGGTGGCGCCGATCATCGCCGGGACGCCGCCGAGGAAGGTGGCGAGGATGCCGGCAAGGAAGACGAAGATCGCATAGCGGTTCATCCGCAGCGCCGACGGCATGTCCTCGCGCGGGCGAAGGGCACGCGCCGAGCGGGAGACCAGGCGGGTGGCGATGTAATAGGCCGCAAACAGCAGGAGGACCCACAGCCCGCCCTGGATCATCGGCAGCATCAGCACGAACATCGACTTCGTCTGCGCCAGGCCGGCCGGATCCGGTATCAGCGTCGGGTCCTGCGTCTGCAGGGCCTGGGTCATCATGTCGACCATCTCGTTGGTCAGGTCCGGCCCGTAGCCGATCACCACGCCAAGCGCGATGACGGCAAGCGTCACCAGGCCGCAGAGATGCAGAAGGATGTCCGAGAGCGGGTACCAGGCCAGGAGGTCATCCGGTCCGCCGACTTCGGACGCCGGACGCGCCAGATTGGCAAGGTGTGACAGCCAGCCAGCGGGAATCAGGGTGAAGATCGCCATGGTCAGCGCAAAGGGCAGCGACACGATGAGCGCGCCAAGGACCGCGGCGGTGACAATCGCCATCACGGCGGTGCGGTTGCCCCAGCCGAGGCCGGCAACCAGAATGGGAAGGGCGGAGGCGGCGTAAAGAACGGAGGCGAGCGCCGGCTGCGACATCGCCACCAGCACGAGCAGGGTAGCGACAACGCCGGCAAGAATGCCGATCGGCAGCAATGTCTGGTTCGATGTCTTCACGGTCTCGCTGTCCTGCGCAAAGCAGTTAGGGGATCACGCCCGGATCTTTCGGGCATCTCCATCCCCAACATGGGATTTGTGGTCATTCCGATCCGCGCCCATCGCGGAAGGGACGAGACTCGCCGAATGCTCGGCGAGCCTCTGTTCGGATTTACGCTACGACGTAGGGCAGCAGGCCGAGGAAGCGGGCGCGCTTGATCGCCTTGGCGAGTTCGCGCTGCTTCTTCTGGGAAACGGCCGTGATGCGCGACGGTACGATCTTGCCGCGCTCGGAAATGTAGCGCTGCAGGAGACGAACGTCCTTGTAGTCGATCCGCGGTGCATTGGCGCCCGAGAAGGGGCAGGTCTTGCGACGGCGATGGAACGGACGGCGTGCCGGAGCGGCGGAAATGTCAGCCATGATGTTTTCTCCTTAAGCTCTATTACGCACGGTCTTCGCGCGGACGGCGCTCGAAGCCACCTTCGCGCGGGCCACGATCTTCGCGGGGACCACGGTCAGGACGAGGACCACGATCGCGGTCCCCGAAGCTCGGACGGTCGCCGTCACGACGTGGACGGTCGTCACGATCGCGCTTCTGCATCATCGCGGAAGGACCTTCTTCGTGCTTCTCGACGGAAACCGTCATGTAGCGAAGGATGTCTTCGTTGATGCGCATCTGGCGTTCCATCTCGTGCACGGCAGCTGCCGGTGCGTCGATGTCCATCAGTGCGTAATGAGCCTTGCGGTTCTTGTTCATGCGGTAGGTGAGGGACTTGAGGCCCCAGTTTTCTACGCGCCCGACCTTGCCGCCATTCGCTTCGAGGACACCCTTGTACTGTTCTACGAGGGCATCGACCTGCTGCGCGGACATATCCTGTCGGGCAAGGAATACGTGTTCATAAAGAGCCATGTAAGCTTTGCCTTTTCTTGCGTTTAGTCTGTCACCCGGCTTCGGCGGCTAAGCCTCAACGACTGCTCCTGATGGGCATTAAAGCCCGGCAAGAAAAGTTGTTTGATCGAGACGGTCGAGAGCGGAGACACGGGAGGCTGGAACCTTGTGGTCCCTGCAGTCCGGTTGCCCGGACCTGCCCTCCGTTCAGCCACCAGCCAGAAGACCGGGTGTTCGAACAGGCGCGCTTATACGCGCAACGGCTGGAAACGCAAGGGCCAAGCCGCAATTTTGCGGCCTACACCTGGACCAGTACGACCGTGTAGACGCCGTAGAGCACCAGCATCGCACCGGCCACGAGCCTGCGGACGCCGACATGCGTCAGCAGCAGTGCGGACAGTCCGAGCGTCACCGCCAGCATCACCGGCACGTCGAAGCTCCCGAAGCGGGGAGCGACCGCGATCGGCTGGATGATCGAGGTCACGCCGAGGATGAACAGGATGTTGAAGATGTTCGATCCGACGATATTGCCGATCATGATGTCGGAATGCTTGCGCAGCGCCGACATCACGCCCGTGGCCAGCTCCGGCAGCGAGGTGCCGACGGCAACCACGGTCAGCCCGATTACGGCCTCCGAGATGCCGAACTCCCGGGCGAGGTTCGTCGCCCCGCGCACCAGCGATTCAGCGCCGACGAAGAGCGTCGCGAGGCCGCCCAGGATCAGGAGGGCCGTGAAGCCGCTTCCCAGGGCCTCGTGCCGAACCTCATCGTCCAGGACAACGGCCTTGCCGCGGCTCTGCAGGTAGGCATAGCCGAGGTAGGCGGCCAGGAACACCACCATCAGAAGGCCGGCCAGGCGGCCGATCTCGCTGAACTGGACCAGGACGAACAGGAGAACGGCGGAGCCGATCATCACGTAGGTGTCCCGTTTGACACTCTTGTCCCAGTCGGAAATCGGGAAGATCAGGCCGCAGAAGCCGATGATCAGCAGGATGTTGGCGGCATTCGAGCCGACGACGTTGCCAAGGGCGATGTCGGAAGACCCGAAAAGGGCAGCCCGCAGCGAAACGAGCAGTTCGGGCATCGAGGTGCCGAAGCCGACGATGATCAGCGAGACCAGCAGCGTGGGGATGCCGAGTTTGTAAGCCAGTGCGATGGCCCCGCGCAGGAGCCATTCCGCACCGAAATAAAGGCCGACCAGGCCACCCAAAACCAGCAAATAGTCCATAGAACCCCCATGTTGCGCTCGCAACGCATTGAAATTGATCGGGACCCAATTGGAGGGCCCGGGTCCAGTTTCACAGTCCATGCCACTTCACATTTTCGTTGGATCGTGGCGCCGGTCCCGGGCGACAGGTCTCAGATCGGCATCGGATACTGCCGGTAGACGCCGGCGATGTCCTTTTTCGCCTCGTCGCTCAGGCTCACGTCCTTTGCTCCGATGGCCGTCTTCAGCTGCTCCATGCTGGTCGCGCCGATGATGACGGAGGTCATGAACGGGCGCGCCAGGCAAAAGGCGAGGGCCATCTGCGCCAGGTCGAGCCCGTGCTTGGCCGCCACCGCTGCATAGGCCTTGACCGCCGGCCCCTGCAGCGGCTGCAGGCGACCGCCGAGGTCGCTGTTGATGCTGGCGCGCGAACCTTCGGGGCAGGCGCCGTCCAGGTACTTGCCGCTCAGGATGCCGGCCGCCAGCGGCGAATAGGCCAGCAGCCCGACGCCCTCGTGATGGGAGACTTCCGCGAGATCGAGATCGAACGGCCGGTAGAGGAGATTGTACTCGTTCTGGATCGAGGCGACGCGCGGCAGGCCCTTGGCCTCGGCGGTCTTCAGGTACTGCATCGTACCCCAGGCCGATTCGTTGGAGAGGCCCACGGCGCGGATCTTGCCGTCCTTCACGAGGTCGTTCAGCGCTTCGAGTTTTTCCGCGATGCCGGACATGGCGTCGGCGCTGTCCTGTGTCGAGGCATCGAAATCCCAGGAGTTGCGGAAATGATAATGCCCGCGGTTCGGCCAGTGGATCTGGTAGAGGTCGAGATAGTCCGTCTGCAGGCGCCTCAGGCTGGCATCGACTGCCTCCTTGATCGTCTCCCTGTCGACCGGCCGGCCATCGCGGATATGCGGACGGCCGCTGCCGGCGATCTTGCTTGCGAGCACGACGTCCTTGCGCTTGCCGGTCTTCTTCAGCCAGCTGCCGATGAACTCTTCGGTACGGCCGTAGGTCTCGGGGCTCACCGGCGTGGTCGGGTAAAGCTCGGCGGTGTCGAAGAAATTGACCCCGGCCTCCAGCGCATGATCCATCTGCTGATGCGCCTCGGTCTCGGTGTTCTGCGACCCCCAGGTCATCGTTCCAAGGCAGATCTCCGACACGGAGATGTCCGTGCGGCCCAGTGTGTTGAATTTCATGAAGTCGATCCCGTGCTTGCAGATGCCGCAAGCTTAATCCGGAATTGGTGCAGTGCAAGCGTCCGGTCACCCTGCCGGCGGGCAGGTCCGATCCGGACACGCCGAATGCAACTTTCCGGGAGCAAATTGCATTGGGGCGGGCAGATGGCTAGACGGTGGCCGAATTGCATTGATTTAGGAGCTTTTTCAGATGGATGATTCCTCACCCCGATCGGATGTCTCCGGTGTTCCGGATGCCGGCGCGCCGCCCTCCCACGGACATTGGAAGCTGATCGGACCCGGCATTGTTGCCGCCGCCACTGGCGTTGGCGCCGGCGACCTGGTCGCCACGCTGATTGCCGGCTCCCGGTTCGGCTACGCGCTCCTGTGGGCCGCCGTCATCGGCTGCATCGTCAAGATTGCGCTCGCCGAGGGCTCTGCCCGCTACCACCTGGCGACCGGCTCCACCATGCTGGACGGCTGGCGTTCGCTCGGCCGCTGGACGAGCTGGTATTTCGGCATCTACATCATCATCTGGGGCTTCGTGTATGGCGCCACCGCGATGAGCGCGACTGCTCTGCCGCTGGCGGCGCTCTTCCCCTTCCTGCCGCTCTGGGCCTGGGCGATGATCTCCGGTCTCTCCTGTGCCGCCTTCGTGGCGTTCAACCGCTACGAGGTCTTCGAGAACACCATGAAGATCTGCATCGGCGTGATGTTCGTGATCGTCGTCGGTGTCGCCATTCTGGTCGGCCCCAATGTCGGTGAAGCCATTGCCGGCCTGGTGCCGAGCATTCCGGAAGGGTCCGCCTTCTATACGCTCGGCCTGATCGGCGGCGTCGGCGGCACCATCACCATGGCCTCCTACGGCTACTGGGTGAATGCCAAGGGCTGGCGCACGCCCGCCTGGATGGGCATCATGCGGCTCGACAACCGCGTCGCCTATGTCGTCACCGGCATCTTCGTCATTTCCATGCTGATCGTCGGCGCCGAGCTCCTCTATACCGCGCAGATCGCCCTGACGAGCGGCGACCGCGGCCTGCTCGACCTGCGCGCCGTACTGGCCGAACGATTCGGCGGCACGGTCGCGACGCTCTTCCTCGTCGGCTTCTTCGCCACCGCCATCTCGTCCATTCTGGGCGTCTGGAACGGCGTTTCCCTCCTGTTCGCCGACTTCGTCCGCAACATGCGCGGTGACACCGGTTCGCGGGTGGGACTGGAAAAGACCCCGGCCTTCCGCTTCTACCTGTTCTGGCTGACGATCCCGCCGATGGTTCTCCTCTACTTCGGGCGCCCGTTCCTGCTCGTCATCATCTACGGGGCTCTCGGCGCCTTCTTCATGCCCTTCCTGGCGCTGACGCTGATCTGGCTCCTCAATTCGAAGAGGGTGCCGGCGGAATGGCGCAGCGGCTGGCTGTCCAACGGCCTGCTGGGCATTTCCGCCTTGCTGTTCATCGTCCTGTCGGCCAACGAGATCGTCCGCCTGTTCTCCGGCGGCTGACGGGGCCGCTGCGGCCCTCCGCCTTGACTCCTGACCCTGGAACGTGAATTGGAAGTGCAAAAAACATAGGGAAGGACATCGTCCCATGACTATTGCATTCACGTTTCCGGGGCAGGGCAGTCAGGCTGTCGGCATGGGCAAGGATCTTGCCGATGCCTATCCCGAGGCTCGTGCGGTCTTCGACGAAGTCGACGACGCGCTCGGCCAGAAGCTTTCCGACATCATCTGGAACGGCCCGGAAGAAACGCTGACGCTGACGGCCAATGCCCAGCCGGCGCTGATGGCCGTCTCGATTGCGGCGATCCGGGTCATGGAAACCCGCGGCCTGAACCTGGCCGACAAGGTCTCCTATGTTGCCGGCCATTCCTTGGGCGAATATTCCGCCCTGTGTGCGGCAGGCATGTTCTCGCTTGGCGATACGGCGCGCCTCTTGCGCATCCGCGGCGATGCCATGCAGTCCGCCGTGGCGGTCGGCGAGGGCGCCATGGCGGCCATCATCGGCCTTGAGCATGCCGACGTCGAGGCTGTCTGCCATGAGGCTGCCGGCGCCGGTGTCTGCCAGATCGCCAACGACAACGGCGGCGGCCAGCTGGTCATCTCCGGATCCAAGGCAGCGGTCGAAAAGGCCGCGGCGCTGGCCACCGAAAAGGGCGCCAAGCGCGCCATCATGCTGCCGGTCTCCGCACCCTTCCACAGCGCCCTGATGGCACCGGCGGCGGATGCCATGCGCCACGCCCTGGCGCAGGTCGAGAAGCACAACCCCGTCGTGCCGGTCATCGCCAATGTCCGCGCGGCACCGGTCACCGATGCCGGCGAGATCGCCGACCTCCTCGTCAGCCAGGTTACCGGACAGGTCCGCTGGCGCGAAACGGTCGAATGGTTTGCCGCCAACGGCGTCACCAGCCTCTACGAGATCGGTGCCGGCAAGGTCCTGACCGGCCTTGCGCGCCGCATCGACAAGAACCTGTCCGGCACAGCCGTCAATTCGCCGGCCGACATCGAGGCCGCACTGGCGACCATGTCGGCTGAACACCGTTGATTATTCGCATGTCGCCATCGCGCCCTACGCATCGCGAGCGACATGCCTAACGAAGGGACATGACAATGTTTGACCTTACTGGCCGCAAGGCATTGGTGACAGGCGCAACAGGCGGCCTTGGCGAAGAGATCGCCCGCCTCTTGCACAAGCAGGGCGCGACCGTCGGCCTGCACGGCACCCGCGTCGAAAAGCTCGAGGCGCTGGCCGCTGAGCTCGGCGACCGCGTCAAGATCTTCCCGGCCAACCTCTCCGATCGCGCCGAGGTCAAGGCGCTCGGCGAGAAGGCGGAAGCGGAGCTCGAGGGTGTCGATATCCTCGTCAACAACGCCGGCATCACCAAGGACGGCCTCTTCGTGCGCATGAGCGACGAGGACTGGGACGCCGTGCTGGAGGTCAACCTGACCTCCGCATTCCGCCTGACCCGCGAGCTGACGCATCCGATGATGCGCCGCCGCTTCGGCCGCATCATCAACATCACCTCGGTGGTCGGTGTCACCGGCAATCCGGGGCAGGCGAACTATTGCGCTTCCAAGGCCGGCATGATCGGCTTCACCAAGTCGCTGGCGCAGGAAATCGCCACCCGCAACGTCACCGTCAACTGCGTTGCACCGGGCTTCATCGAGTCGGCGATGACCGACAAGCTGAACGACAAGCAGAAGGACGCGATCCTCGGCGCCATCCCGATGAAGCGCATGGGCGCCGGCGCCGACATCGCAGCCGCAGTCCTCTACCTTGCGTCGAACGAGAGCGGCTATGTCACGGGCCAGACGCTGCACGTCAACGGCGGCATGGTGATGATCTGATCGCTTCATACCCCGCCGCGCACCGAAGTTGTTGGTGCTTCCGGCGGGAACAGATTCTGGCTTTGCGGAACATCGAAAGCATGTTAAGCGGGCCATGACTGTGGACAGTCGCCCCGAAATACAGGGGATCATTGCGCTTTTGCTGCTATGATCGGAACCTGCAGAGGGTTGAACGGGTTTGCCCGCGTAGCCGACGTTCGAAGGCCGGCGCAGGTTTCAACAGGGTACGGGTGCCATTGAGGCATTCGAGAAGATAAAGGTCGAGGAAACCGACATGAGCGATATCGCAGAACGCGTTAAGAAAATTGTTATTGATCACCTCGGCGTTGACGCCGACAAGGTTGTCGAAGGCGCAAGCTTCATCGACGATCTCGGCGCGGACTCGCTCGACACCGTCGAACTGGTCATGGCCTTCGAAGAAGAATTCGGCGTCGAAATTCCCGACGACGCTGCCGACTCGATCCTGACGGTTGGCGATGCCATCAAGTTCATCGAGAAGGCTCAGGCCTGATCGAACGTTCGATCGCGGGACAATGCCTCCGGCAGTCCCTCTGGCGGCCCGCTTGTTCGGGCCGTTTTAGCACTTAAACACGACATACTAGGGTGGGAACGCTGGCGATGAGACGTGTCGTTATCACCGGTACCGGCATGGTATCTCCTCTCGGATGCGGTACCGAAGTAACCTGGAAAAGGCTGCTTTCGGGGCATAACGGGGCACGGAAAGTCACCGAATTCGAGGTCGAGGACCTCCCGGCGCAGATCGCATGCCGAATTCCCTTCGGCGACGGCTCGGACGGCACATTCAATGCTGATGATTGGATGGAGCAGAAGGAGCAGCGCAAGGTTGATCCCTTCATCGTCTATGGCATGGCTGCCGCCGAAATGGCACTCAACGATGCCGGCTGGCATCCGCAGACGGACGAGGACCAGATCGCAACCGGCGTCCTGATCGGCTCTGGCATCGGCGGGCTGGAAGGCATCGTCGAGGCGGGTTACACGCTGAAGGAAAAGGGTCCCCGGCGGATTTCTCCCTTCTTCATCCCCGGCCGCCTCATCAACCTGATCTCCGGACAGGTGTCGATCCGCCACAAGCTGCGCGGTCCCAACCATTCGGTCGTCACGGCCTGTTCCACCGGTGCGCATGCCATCGGCGACGCATCGCGGCTGATTGCGCTCGGCGATGCCGACGTCATGGTGGCCGGCGGTGCCGAATCCCCCATCTCGCGCATTGCACTGGCCGGCTTTGCCGCCTGCCGGGCGCTCTCCACGCAGCACAACGACGATCCGCAGAAGGCCTCCAGGCCCTATGATCGCGACCGCGACGGTTTCGTCATGGGCGAAGGCGCAGGCATCGTGATCCTCGAGGAACTGGAGCACGCCAAGGCGCGCGGCGCCAAGATCTATGCGGAAGTGGTCGGCTACGGCCTGTCCGGCGACGCCTTCCACATCACGGCTCCCTCCGAGGACGGCGACGGCGCCTTCCGGTGCATGACCATGGCGCTGAAGCGTGCCGGTCTCACTGCCGCCGATCTCGACTACATCAACGCCCATGGCACCTCGACGATGGCCGACACGATCGAGCTCGGGGCCGTGGAGCGGCTGGTCGGCAATGCCGCGTCGAAGATTTCCATGTCGTCGACGAAGTCGGCGATCGGCCATCTTCTCGGCGCCGCCGGTGCCGTCGAGGCGATCTTTGCGACGCTGGCGATCCGCGACAACATCGCGCCGCCGACGCTGAACCTCGACAACCCCGACGTGGAGACGGCCATCGACCTCGTGCCGCACAAGGCGCGCTCGCGTGATATCAATGTGGCGCTGTCCAACTCGTTCGGCTTCGGCGGCACGAATGCGTCGCTGATCCTGCGCCGCTATGAGGCCTGACTGCTAGGGGGCCGGGGGCCGGGAGCCGCCGGCACCCGGCGTCTCTCCATTCTGAACCTGTTTTTGCCGCATTGCTTGGTCAAACAGCGAATTGTCGACCGTGCATTCCAGGGGGGCGCAGTGAACAACAGCAACCATACGGGCGAGACGCCACCGAACCATGGCGGCGGCAACGGCCCCATCATCCCGAAGTCGCCCAATGAGGCGTTGAGACCGGAGCGCGTGCCGGAACCGCCGAGACGGTCCCGCAATGCCCGCAGCCAGCTGGTGATCTTCCTGAACTTCGTGATGACGATGGTCGTCGTCGTCAGTGTCGTCGCCGTTGCCGGCTTCTACTACATGATCTCGACCTTCCAGAAGGATGGCCCGCTGGAGGCCGATACCAATTTCATGGTGCGCGCCGGCAATGGAATCGCCGAGATTGCCAACAACCTCGAACGCAACGGCATCGTCTCCGATGCCCGCGTCTTCCGCTATGTCAGCGCCACCTATCTGCGCGATGGCCGCACCCTCAAGGCCGGCGAATACCAGATCCCGGCCGGCGCTTCCATGAAGGAGGTCATGGAGCTGCTGGAATCCGGCAAGTCCCTCCTGTACTCCATCGTCTTCCCGGAAGGCCTGACGGTTCGCCAGATGATGCTGCGGCTCGCCGAGGACCCGGTCCTGGAAGGCGATCTGCCGGCCGAGATCCCGCCGGAAGGCAGCCTTCGCCCCGATACCTACAAGTTCTCGCGCGGCGCCGATCGCGCCGACATCATCCAGCAGATGCGCACGGCCCAGCAGCGGCTGATCGATCAGGTCTGGGAGCAGCGCGACCCCGATCTGCCGATCGAGACAAAGGAAGAGTTCGTCACGCTGGCCTCGATCGTCGAAAAGGAAACCGGACAGCCGGAGGAACGCGCCCGCGTCGCCTCGGTCTTCCTGAACCGGCTCAAGAAGGGCATGCGCCTGCAGTCCGACCCGACCATCATCTACGGTCTCTTCGGAGGCGACGGCAAGCCGGCCGACCGTCCGATCTACCGGTCGGACATCGAGAAGGAAACGCCCTACAACACCTATGTCATCAACGGCCTGCCGCCGACGCCGATCGCCAACCCCGGTCGCGCGGCACTCGAGGCCGTGGCAAACCCGCTGCGCACGCAGGACCTCTACTTCGTTGCCGACGGCACCGGCGGCCACGCATTCGCGCCGACTCTGGACGAGCACAATGCCAACGTCCGCCGCTGGCGGCGCCTGGAA
>TARA_R110002051_G_scaffold314627_5_pt1 | contig 11743 bp, 7 predicted proteins | sample TARA_R110002051 | Tara Oceans TARA_R110002051 (sample SAMEA4397023) | marine metagenome | biome: Polar Biome; feature: [MES] marine water layer (ENVO:01000295) within the mesopelagic zone...; material: water (ENVO:00002006), including particulate matter (ENVO:01000060) such as......
CCAGTGGCTTATTTTTTCTGTGAATCAGAAAGCACAGCTGAATTGCTGTGCTTGCTTGAAAAAATGACAGAGGAAGAAAAATCAGCTCTAGTTGATATTATAATGAAACGTTAGCTTTCGCGTCTCAGATTGATAGAGCCAGCTGTGTTGCCACCCCTTTGCCAAGTTCTATTCGTCCAATAAGTACCCACTAGACTGATTTTGTCTGCTTCAAAGCGAACAACTAATTTCGCCGCACCATCAAATTTACTATCATCCGTCGACAAAGGTTTATCAATTACAGATTCAAAAATATACGACACATAAAAATTACCATCTCTTGGATCTTTGTATATTTCACTCTGAACCACTGTACTTCGTTGGTAATTATCAAGTGATTTTAATCTAATATCAAAGCCAATAAAGTCGGCTTTGATCTCCATTTCAACCTGTTTCTCTATTGGATTTCCTTGTTCATCTTTAAAGCTCGAAACAACATGCCCGGTCCATTTCCCATTTAAATTTGGGCACACGTTCTTATCTAATAAATCGCCCAATTTAGGGATATGCCAAATTGCTTTCCAACCCCACTTAGCAAGTAACCAAATTATACCAATAAAAATTATTGATGCTGCCCCTGAGTATGCGGACACCTCAATTAAGTTATCTATACTTAGCGTTACAACAAAACTTGGATCACCCAATAAGATAATTACAGTAGATAGCAATAAAATGGTGAATACAAACGCTAGGGCTTTGAATAGCCCAAATTTGGGGAGAACTTTCCACATAGCTATTATCTCCCTGGTCCATAGATTTTACGAGGAGGACTTCTTGAAGGCCTTGTAGTCGAACTAACGATTACTTTTATAAATTTAGCGCCTAAAATTTGACCATTGGCTTCAATTACACATTCCATATAATGAGTACCTCTATATCCACAATGTTCTTCACAAACATCATTAAGCTTAAAGGCTCTTAAGTGACCTAAGTCATTGGCAAGTGATGCTTCTTTTTCTTTGTTTCTAACCATCCATTTCACCGTTGAATTGGCTGGGTAACTAGCGGAGTTAGTGATAGAAAAAGCCAAATGCTCACCTAGAAAACCGTAAATGATTTCAGCTGATGAGTCTTCTACAAAACGATTATCTCGATCTGTTTTTCGGATATTTATAGATGGGACAGTCGTAAGTGCGGGGAGATTTGTAACAGGCACTAATTCTTCAATTTCAGCAAAGGGAGGGTATATATGCTCAAAAACTGATGACCAAAAAGGATGTGCTTCAGTGGCTGATCTACTGTTATTTGCACCTTTAAGGTTATTGAGCAATAGTGTTAGTTGCTCGCTTAGTTTGGTTTTATCTTCATTAGTACCACCGATTAAGTCATCGCCATTAATTGGACTAAGAATTTTATTATCAGCTTTTAAGAAGTTGAGTAGATTAGCGGCATTTTGAACAAAGACATCATCATCTTGTTCGAAGTCAGCGAATGTATTGGCAATGAAAACAGTTATAGCAATCGATGGAAGCTTAACGGTTCTTAGTGCAACCCAAGTTTTAATGTTTTTAATGCATCTTCTTAATCGTGCTTTTTTTTCTGTTGGATATGTACTTATTTTATTATCGAACCAGTCTTGTAAAGATTTAGGATCGCTATCAATCCAACCTGATTTCTCTGTTGCTAAGCGGCAGATGTCCGTCTGTTTAACAAAATAATAGAGTGGAAGATCAATATGAAAGCTGCCAGGAAAGCAAACTCTCTCACAGTTAGGCTTTGATTCAGCCAACTCGGCGTCATTATTAGCGGCACAATATCGCATCAATACAGAACGAAGAATAGATTTAGCATCATTTGCTTGAATCCCTTGTGACTTAGCATCAAACATTAAATAAACGCCAGCATCAATGTCAAATTCTTCGTTTATTCTGACTGGTCGAATAAGAGTGTGGTTTTTATATGAGCCTTGAAGACAATACCCTACTGGTACTCCCAGCTTATTAGATAATTCACTCTTTAAATAAGCGAGCAAATGATTTTTTTTAGAACGCGCGTAATCCATTTGCTCTGCTAATAGCGTAACGCGTTTATTTAATGTTTCTGTATCCTCATTTGAGGAAAGAAACATATTTGCACTTTTTCCCATGAAATCCTTTTCCTTTATTATTCATAACGATAGTTGTTAAATTAAGCCATTAGACATTAAGTTCATCAGCTCTCATTAATTCTTGAAAAAGCATTTTTGAGAACGGAGCTGAGTGAAACAATTCGTACTCATCATGCTCTTTCTTTAAGAAAAAACCCTTAGAATATGTAATATCAGCTTTCATATGAGCGGTCCCATTGACCTCAACGTCATCATCCAAGCAGAGGATAAAGTCAATATTAGCATACGTTTTTTTGGATGAGTCTCGTTCAAATAGTTGATATTCGTGATCAAACTTGAAACCTGAACGCTCGAGAACAGTACTTGTTTTACCATTAATCTTGTAGCAGAACATGCCACAAATGAGGTTAGGCATACTTTGTTTTAATCTTTTTGATTTTTCTTCAAAATCCCTTATTTCTGTCAGTTTTGCGTTCGTTTTAACTTCAATAATTGCAGCACACTCTTCCGAACTTATCCGTATCTGACGACCAAGAGAACTATTTAGAGTATTTCTTTTTCGTAAAATAATGTCATGCTGGCCAAATTCTTCATCTTTAAAGTAAACCTCTCCTTTATGAAGCCTATTAGCTAAGTTATCAATTCTTGATTTGATTTCCGAATGCACAAACTCTTCGCGAGCATCACCTAGAACTCCTTTGTGGTTATACTTTTCAACGGCTCTTGACTGTAATCTTAGTAGATCATCGATGTACTCATATAAATATGCCATGTTAATCATCATCCCTAATTATTGGCACCATCAAGCCGTCATAGGCTCTTCAGCCATAACCACGGCATTTGCATTCACTTTTCGTATCACCCCAAACAGCTCTACCACTTTACCTTCGTCAAAAAAGCCGTAGGCGCTTTCGCCGTGGTAATCGGTAAATGGCGGTTCGAATATTTGGGCCATATCGAGTACGCCGTTGTGAACAAGGTAATCAATTACTTGGTCAACAAAGTTGATTTGCTCGGCATTGTAAATGCCGTCATCTAAAAAGCTGCTGAAGGCTTCTTTGGCAGCATTTAAGTCTAAGCCTACTAATTGGCGAATAAATGCGCCTAAGGGCTTCTCCTGCAATATTTGATGGCGATAAGCCTCTACGTCACTCATGCCGCTGGCATCCAGCAGCAACCCATCGAGTACATCTAAGTCGGCTTGAGTGATAGGCTTATTACGTTTTAATTTTTGAATGGTTAACTGATCTTGATGATCTTTAATATACAGCTCAATTTTTTTGCGATATTGAGCTAAATCCATGGTTGGGCTTTGATAAACAGCGGTAACGTCATGTACGCCTTGTACGTCATCTTCAAAGTTGGTGTACACCACTTCTTTTTTTTCTTTATCGATAGCGAACATTAAGTTACGTAAACGTCTACGTATATCTTCAAGTGTCACTAGATGGATGTCTTGCCAAAACTCATGAGTTTGTATGTCTTGGATCAGTTGTAATTGAGCCTGAATGGCAGGAATATTAGCTTTTTCTTCTAGTAACTGAGCAAATTCCATTACTCGTAATCGAGATTGTTCCGGCACCATGCCTTTTTCAAGCAAAGCCAGTTGCATGGTTAAGATAATATTATCAAAGCGGTTAGATAAGTTATTGGGTTGTTCGTCTTGATTAAAGGCTTCAGCCTCAGTCGGTAACACGGATACATGGCTTTCTAGCTCAGTAAACTTGGTGTCATCAATATTGTTCCAATGGTCGCGGTTTAAAAAGGGTTCAACCGCTTGGCGTTTTGGTCTAACAATAAAGTTATCGAGATTCATGCCTATAACTTGATGATGCAACATATCAAGCTGATAGGTGTTTAAGCCACGCAATAAATTACAGTCTTCTGGGTGCTTTTCTTGGTAGCTTTTATCTTGCAGGCGACTGTTAAGCAAGGTACTAAGCTTTACACGTTTTTCGAACACTTGTTGAGTCACCGGCAGAGCAATACTTACGGGCAAACCAGTTGGGTTAGCATCAAAGTATTCGAAGTTCTGGCAATAATCGAATACTTTAAAAGTGGTTTTATGATCATTCGGGCCAAATAAATCGGGGCATAAGCGTGTGCCACGGCCAATCATTTGGGTAAATTTTACCTTAGAGCGTATAACTTTAAAAAACACCAGGTTAACCACTTCAGGCACGTCAATACCGGTGTCGAGCATGTCTACTGATATCGCAATGCGGCAGGTCGGATTTTTCGGGTCAAAGTCTTTACGATCGTTTTCATCGCCGCCAAATTCATCTATTAAACTTTGGTTATATTTTTCAGAGTAAGTGATAACTCGTGCTAACTTACCCGCCCATTTGGGGTAGTTCTTGTTAAACACGGTTTCTAAAAATATCGCATGGTCATTATTAGTCGCAAATATGATGGTTTTACCAATCACATCGCCGCCTTCAACATGTATGCCGCCAAGTAAATCTTTACTCATTAGCTGGGCGAACATCTTTTCTGCGGTATCTTCGTTGAACAAGAATTTATTTAACTCTGACGATAAAACCTCTTCACGATCCTCAAGCTCTGTTTTGCTTTCCCACTCTAATTGCTCATCTTTCGACAACTCTTTGTATTTAATACCATCTCGTAAAAACTTAGTTTTAACGGTTATTTTAGTCGGCGGGACTAAGTATTTTTCGGCATAGGCGCTGACATCTTCATAAGCGTAAGTCGGCATGCCTTTTTGTAAGTCAAAAATGCCGTAGGTATCTTTTTCAACTTCATCTTTTGGGGTGGCGGTTAAGCCTACTAACAAGCCGTCAAAATACTCAAAAATTTGCCGATACTTTGAATACACAGAGCGATGGGCCTCATCGACAATGATTAAATCAAAATGGCCCACGCCAAATGGGCGTTCATCTGCACCACGGTCGAGTAGGTTTTTCATTGTCGGGTAAGTAGCAAAATACAAACGGCTTTCAATGCTGTCTTTGCTTTGGCCAGAGCTTAACATAGCGCAACTCACGCGGGGTAATAGCCTAACGAAGTTCTTTTTCGCTTGAGTTAATAAGGCATTGCGGTCGGCTAAAAATAAGATGTTTTTAATCCAATCGTTTTTAACCAGCAAATCAACCAGGCTTATTACGGTACGGGTTTTACCTGTACCGGTTGCCATGACGAGCAGAGCTTTGCGTTGATGTTCTAATTCAAAGTCCTGCAAAATATGAGTAATTGCCGCTTTTTGATAATGACGGTTAGTGATGTCGTTATTGATATCAAGGTTTTCAGTTTCAACCAGCGGGGTGTCACTACCCGTCATAAAAAACGCTTTACGATCGCTGCGGCGTTTTATCATTAACTCAAGTTCAGCCTTGGTATAAAAACCTTGTACCTTACGTGGCGGGTAAAAATAGTCATCCCACAAACGGGTTTCATAGCCATTGCTGTAAAATATCACCGGGCGCACGCCACACTGCTTTTGTAAGCAATCGGCATACAGTTTGGCTTGCTGCTGGCCATCTTCTGGGCGGCGACTGGTACGTTTGGCCTCTACCACTGCCAGGGCAGTGCCATCATCACCCCACAGCACATAATCCACAAAGCCATTCCCATTGGGGTTAGCGGTCGATATTGGCATGCTGTTAACCGGATATTCGCGGTCGCGCGCTTGGTTTAAAGGCCAACCCGCTTCATTAAGCAGAGCATCGATTAAGTAATGGCGGGTTTCGGCTTCGTTATAGTCGTGGGTATCAAGTTGCGTTTCTGCGTTTTGTTTGGCTTTGGCGATTTGCTCAAGCAAGGCTTGGTTTTCGGCCTTTAACGCAGCGTTTTCACTCAGCTGTTGCTGATACTCATCACGCTTAACACTGTCACTTTCTGCCAGCTGTTTTTCGAGATCTTGCACTCGCTTAATGCTGCTCATCGCATTAGTCACAAGACCTGCATCAATGGCAAGCTTGTGGGGGATTAATGCTTCATCAAACGGCGCAACGGTAAATTGCTGTCTGTCTAACGCTGGCGTATAGGTGCGAACGAACCAATACAGCACATGGTGTAGTTCTTTTACCGATTGTAAGGCATCACGTTGTGGCAGTGCGCTTTTGCCGTGTACTGCCTCGTTACCAATTTTGATGATCAGTTTAAGCTTAGGGAACAAGTTACTGCTTAAGTTTTGCTTAAAGCCTTGCTCATGAATAAGCGACATTAAAGTCGCATCATGGCGTGGACGCTTCAGCCAGTTATCTATGTCAAATACGGTTTCAACCATTAGCTCCAAGGCATTACGGGCATAAAAACCTGCAATACGTGGGTCACTTTTAATGTTGGCTTCAGCGTTTTTAGCCCGCAGCTGTATTTCCGAACAACGGGTGGAATACAGATCATTGGCGACTCCGTTTGCAACCGCCACATCCATAAAGTCGAAATTGCTAATGCCAAGAGAGCTAATGCCAAAAGTGCTAGCGTCATGAGTGGCTGTGGAAACTGGAGGTTGGACCGTATCTGACATGTAAGTTCCTTTTACATCTTATTAAGTTTTAGCGTTATCGAGATTAAGTTCGCCGTTGAACGCTTTTTGCATTAGCGAATTGAAATTGGTATCAGTCTCTATTTTCAGTTTTTTAAGGTCATTTTTTTGATTTCTAATTATGCTTTCTCTTTCCAAAAAGCTATTTTGAACCTCCATATCAGGAACTAAAATTTCGACTTTTTCAAGGTTAGTTTGGTTTATCCCTTTAATTGTCGCGCCAGTAATATACTGATATACATAGTGTTGCTTTGCTTTTGGATTACTCAAGTAATAAAACAGGTACATAATGTTGACTTGTTTTGTATCTGGCGTAAGTCGAATAATTGATGACTCGAAGATTAAGTCTTCGCCAGACTCTTGAACTAAGCTAGGTTTTGCAGCGCCTTCTAACATCAATGAGCGTCGTGATATCAATATGTCATTCGAAGTTAACTTATACTTCGCTATATCCTTTTTCGAGACTTTAACTCGCTTCATATTTCCGCGTTCTACAAAATCATAAAACACATCACTCATATGAACCATTTCAACGCCATCTTCACAATAGTCTTCTTTAGGGTAGTAAGCTCCATTTTGAAGAGGCTTATTGAGTAGTTCAACCAAAGGCTTAATTGTCCACCCCTTCGGATTGGTCACTGGATCACCAAACATCTCAATAAACACTGACTGGGCGAGGCTGTTTAGCTCTTGCTCCATTTTCTGACAGTCTTTACGCAGTTGGTCGGCTTTTTCTAACACCGCCGCAATTTGCTTTTGGGTTTCGAGTGGCGGAAGTGGGATAGGAATACGTGAGGCGTCTGTTTTCGACAACTTTGCTCTTGTTGCCCCCTTAACAAAAGGGGTTACATCATACCTTTCCAAAACACGGCATAAATAATCTAGATCTATGCAATCTTTGGGTTGCAATACGTGAGCATGATTATTAACCCAGTACTTCCCCCTAGCGATATAAGCTATTGTACGTGTTTCATGACCAAAGTTACCGCCATCCTCAGCTAGCAATACCAATGGTTCATCAAAAATAAAGTCATTAATAGTTCCCTGAGAACCATTGGCACCATAGTATTGGTATTCTCCTGGGGTTCTATCTGACTTTGTTATTGGTACTCGTTTATGGTCTAAAAAGTTGACCACATCACCTAGCTTAACGATTGGCCATTTATCCGAAAATGTAGAAGCACGAATCACAGTAAATTCTCCAACTCTGCCACACCCTTCGCCATCTTCTCTTGCAAGGTTTTAATCCGCGCTAAAATCTCTTTTGGCGAGTCGTACTTTACTTCTTCATAAACTACTTTTTTATAACGATTCAGGCTTAAATCGCAGTCGTTGGCGGTAATGTTAGCGACCGGCACCATAAAGCTTTGCTCGGTGGTTTTACGGCTGTGCTCTGGGCTGGCAAGGTTTGGCGTACCATCGTGATTGGTTAAACTTAAATAACGGCCAATGATATCGGCAATGTTGCTTTGCTCATGGGTAGGTTCGGTACCATCTTTAACCAGTGGAGCTCGTTTGTCGTCCAGCGAGAAACCATCGGCTTGCATGTCGTAAAACCAGACTTTGTCGGTGCCGCCAGAATTGGTTTTAGTGAAGATTAAAATCGCGGTGCTGACACCGGCATAAGGCTTAAACACACCAGATGGTAATGAAATCACCGCCTCGAGCTTTTGCTCGTTAACGATTTTTTCGCGAATGCTTTTGTGGGATTTAGTCGAGCCAAATAATACCCCGTCTGGCACGATAACCGCTGCGCGGCCACCGACTTTTAGCATGCGTAAAATCAGCGCTAAAAACAGTAATTCAGACTTTTCGGTTGGGCCATTGGCTTTGACTTCAACTTGTATCTCTACGCCGTCTTCATCTTTTTCAGTTTTGTACTTTACGGCGGCTTTTTTAGCGGCTGGGTTTTTACCTAAGGCGCGCAGTAAATCAGGGGCGACGATGTCAAAATCGACCGAACCTTTAAACGGAGGGTTAGCCAAAATTAAGTTGTAAGCCTCACTGATATTGGCATCGCCTTGGTCTTGTAAGCTGTCGCGATATAGTACGCTTGGGTTTTCAATGCCGTGCAATAGCATATTCATCGCGCCTATGCGCAGCATGCTTTTGTCAAAGTCGAAACCAGTGAACATGGCATTATTCACATGTTTGCGGTTTTCTGGCTTGTTGACCTCTTGCTTATAGTTATTTTCAACGTATTCAAGCGCCGCCATTAAAAAGCCGCAGGTGCCAGATGATGGGTCACAAATGGTGTCGCCTAATTTTGGCTGCATTAACTCAACCATCATTTGGATTAGATTACGCGGGGTGCGGAATTGGCCATTGACGCCTGATTGCTGCAACTTGCTCAGCAGGTATTCGTATAAGTCGCCTTTGGTGTCTTTGTCGTCCATGTTGATGGCGCTAAGCAGTTGCACTACTTGGTCGAGCAACTTAGCGGACGGGATCATAAAGATGGCGTCTTTCATGTGCTCGGCAAAGCTGCCTTCATTGTGCAGGGCTTTGATTTTAGGAAACACCTGATTTTGGACTATGTCCATCATCACGTTGGGGTCTTTATCTTTAAAGTTGTTCCAGCGCAGCGCTTGCTCGTCAGGGCCAAAGGTTGGGTTAGCAACAGGAATGCCAGTGGCCTGTGCACGACGCTCAGCGGTGCGCTGTAGCTCGTCTAAACGGCGAATAAATAACAGATAAGAAATTTGTTCAATTACCGAGATAGGATTGGCGACACCGCCGGTCCAAAACATCGTCCACACTTGGTCTATTTGATTACGTATTTTGCCTGTTAACATTGATTCTCTCTTGGGTATGCAGTAGTACACATTATGCGTTTAACCGCACTTTAACCGTGTACATGAGCTTGGCTATTTATTTAGCTTAAGCCTTTAAAAATTGGTTTTATCATATCAGCTAATGTGCAGTAAGTTATGGTTTCCGGTCAAGTTTTTGGTTTGCTTATTCATACTATTTCATCGGTGTATAAACATATCTGAAGAGTTTCTTGTAATTTTAGATAAAGGCTTATAATTTAAGCTAAGACTTCCTTAGTTTTTGGTGCGGTATGGCTTTTCTATTTTCTCCTAAATCACGGGCGTTTAATGATGAGTCGCTTGAAAGTTATTTACTGCGGGTAGTGGCTGAGAACTTTTTTGATTCATATGAGCAACTCAGCCTAGCGATACGTGAAGAGCTGCATGAGCTTGATTTTGAAGCCCACGGCGCTTTTCCTATCGATTTAAAGCGGCTTAATGTTTATCACGCCAAGCAGAACAGCCACTTTAGAATGCGAGCTTTAGGCTTACTAGAGTCTTTGCTTGGTTTGCCTTCATATGAATTACAAAAACTAGCTTTATTACGCTCTAACAAAACATTTGTTGGAGGTATGACGGCCGTGCATCGCAATGGTATTGATATTCCATTGAGTTTTATTCGTTATGCCAGCGAAGATGGTGTTGATGCTGTACCAATTTGCCCAGAGTGTTTACAAGAGGAGGTTTATATTCGCCAGGCTTGGCATTTGAAACCGATTAGAGCATGCGCAAAGCATAAATGTGAATTAGTCCATCACTGTCCTGAGTGCCAAGAGCCTATTAATTACATCGAAAATGAATCCATTGATCACTGTGTTTGTGGTTTTGAATTTATAAAGGCATCAAGCGCTAAAGCTTGCCAACAAGATATTAAATTATCGGGCTGTTTAATAAGTGGTAATGACTCATCTAGCAGTCCTCTTTTTACTTCTGTATCAGCAACCCATAGATTTTCAGCACTTGCATGGCATCAAAAACGTTACCCTGAAGAACATCAATATATTGATGCAATTGAGTATTTTGAAGCGTGGCCGGATAACTTTTATCGTGAATTGGATACGATAACGAGTCATGCTGATTTAAGGCTGGTGAATTTATTTAATAAAACAGCGTTTAAGTTTATCTATGGTGACTTGATTTTGCAGTCTCAGTGTATTCATCCGGAAGAAAAAGAGCCTCATTTTATTCATTCAGCATTGATGGAATATTTACACAATTTAGTTAAATCACACCCTAAATCTAAAAAGCCTAACATTGCGGATATGCTCGTAAGTGTTGCTGAAACTGCGGCGTTGCTTTCAACCAACTATGAGCAGGTATATCGCCTTTATCAGGATGGTATTTTATCTTCAGGGTATCGCCAAAAAATGAAGCAGCGGGTTGATCCTCATGTTGGGGTGTTCTATTTGAGGCAGGTTATTGAATATAAAGCGAGTTTTGGTGTTAATGCTCGGGGAGTGTATTTATCATCATGGTAGATAAGGTGGTATTAAAATCTTTATTAGTTATCAAAGAGGTTGATGAGCGAAATATTGCTTTGAGAAGAGCATTTGCGCCTTATACCGATGACATAGATGTAACGGGCAATGAAGCAGATGCATTAATGATATTGCTTAATCTGACTTATCCTAAAAAGCTGGTTAAGAGTGTGCTTGATAAGCGGCTAGCTAAAAAAACGCTAAGAAATGAACAACACATTGATTTTTGTATTGCTGAAGTAGCTTGGTTGCATACCCACAATTTAAAGTACCCTGATATTCGTGTCAGTAAGCAGAGGTTAATCGCGCCGGCTCCTGTTTTTCATCCGCAAGTGTTGAGCAGTGCTAATTTCACCCCAGTCCTAGGTTGGTCCCATGATAGCGCTAAAGTAAACTTGGCAAAGTTATTTGGTAGCCATTTTATTTGGCAGGGTAATGTTTGTTGCCTTGCTACTTTGTTATTAGACCCGCCTAGTGTTTGGAAAGAGGCTTTTCAAGCCTTAGGCATGCTAGTGAAAGACTTTTTAAATATCTGCGGTAGAGTTAAAGGTTTTTTACCGGAAGCGGAAGCTCCTAGCTTGGTCGATAGGTTTTCTAATCAGGTTAGAATGCCTTATCGAAATGGATACTTGGCTGTAACGCCGGTAGTTAGCCATGTGCTTCAATCTGAAATTCAAAAAGCGACAATGGCTAAGCAAGCTAAATTTACTCATGTCGAATTTACTCGTCCTGCTTCTGTTGGTGATTTGTCTGCCTCCCTTGGCGGTAATGTAAGAGTGTTAAATTATCCACCAAAAACGAAATACTCTGAATTTGGGCTAAGTGATTCAATGTTGGGTAAGGTTCAAAATGGCCAGTCAGC
>TARA_R110002051_G_scaffold321116_2_pt1 | contig 11720 bp, 5 predicted proteins | sample TARA_R110002051 | Tara Oceans TARA_R110002051 (sample SAMEA4397023) | marine metagenome | biome: Polar Biome; feature: [MES] marine water layer (ENVO:01000295) within the mesopelagic zone...; material: water (ENVO:00002006), including particulate matter (ENVO:01000060) such as......
AGCCCGTCCCTGGTTATATGGATGCGCTACCCCGTCAGTGCCAATCTCCTCAAACCCACCAGAGCCATTACCAGATAAAACATAACTAAGGCCTCTATAAGAATTTCTATTAATAATTTCTATAGATCCCCCACTTCCTATGTTAATATTTTTGAGATCCATACTCCCTAGAGATCCAAAATTAGCAACCTCAATCAAAACTGGGAAATCTACAAATTTAGGTATGGCATCTATACAAGAAGATAGAGTGTTGAATACACTTCTATTGCACCCAGTAGCGGTGGCATCTGCGGAGACAACAAGAGACAACCCAGGGACAGACGAAGCTGGAAAACCAAGCTTCTCCCAAGTAAGATGAGTTCTCTCCTCTAAATCATAAAGAGGTTCGTTATCTTGCTCCCAATTATAAAAACTAGAAGTATCATGCTTATCAACATCGGCAGTCCAGCAATTTAACAGGGATACAGACCCAGAGCTAGTATAAATATCCTTTTTATAAATATCTTCGAATTGTCCCATTAGAAATTAATTGTCCATCTAAAGACTAAAGCAAAATCAGATGCTTTAGTAATATCACTAAATTTTCTATACGCTACCAAGAGAGATGCATCAGAAGATCTCCCCTGCGGATTCTTCATAAATAAACCAATCTCATTCAAAGGCCTATCAGCACTACCCCTTTGAATATTATTAACTGAATCCTCATCCAATACAATCGTGTACCTTACAGAGGTATCGTTAATTCTAGTGACATGGCTAAAAGGTATCATACCAAATACTTGATTCGACTTGTCAGATCCATTAGCTATCTGAGTGGAGGATACTGTGATAAGCCCTCCCGCTGTGCCCGCATACTCTTCTGAAGTAACTAGAGGACCACTTAGCTCATACACAGAACTAGCCTCAGTAACACCAGCCCCTGAGATTCCAATTTGGAATCTATCAAATTGAAAATCTGTAATATTACTAGAACCAGATAATGAATATAAGATACTCAATCCCACGCCCATGCCAGAGACGATAATGTTGTGATCATCAAACACAATCTCTTCTTGCCCACCACATTTTGGTATTTTAGCAATTTGGAGATGTCCAGTTATATTACGTTGTTCTACAAAATTAAGGCTCATTAGAAACTAATTCTCCATTGTATTTTACTTTTAAATGTACTACCACTACCAGTTCCAAAAGGATTTCCATATGGAGTTGAAAAAGTGTTAATCAACCCAGCTACCTCAGAAACATTATCCTGAGTAAATGTTAGATCCTTTGTGAAGACTTTCTTGGCGAATAGCTTATAAAGTCTGTTATTATTTAGGGCAGTGAAGGAAAAAGGTGGAGTAATACCAGCAGCTAACATAGCTTTTGTATCAATACACCAAAGACCTAATGTATAAATACCACCATATGCATTAGGTAATGCAAAATCCCCACCAGACAAAATAACATTATACCCAATCTGGCCTTTTCCATCTGTTCCTGAGAATCCAGTTACATCTATAGAAGATAATCCCATCTTATGAGATGTCATGTAAAGTCCTTGGTCATGGGGGAAGTCTGCCAAACTACCTCCCTCAGATATGCTAGTAACAGTCATGCTAAGAATGCCACTGGGATCCATTAGATGATTTTTATTGAAATTGCTTTCAAAAGTAGCCGACATCACAAAATCATTGTCAGTTCCAGTGACATAATACAGATCAATACCAGCACTAGGAGGGAAACACCCAACACCTAAGCTACTTATACCCAAACCATTAGTTGCTGAAAATTCGATAGCATTCATATTATGACCCACATCTGAAATAGTCGCTGATGCTATCGGAGATCTCGTAGACGCTGCCTGGAGTCTTCTATCGTCTGGGTGGGGGAACGTGGGTATGAGAACGCCTTCTACTGCGGTTGGGTTGAATCCGCTCACCACGTTAACGGTGTTTACGAAGGTAACGCCAGTCACCGACCACAAAGATGACAAACTAGAATCATGAGCATATGAATCATACCCATCATACCCTTTTCCAAAACTAATTCCATGAATGGTGTAGTTTGATGTATCTAGAACAGCAGAAGCCGTAGCAATCCCAGATAAACTAGGAGATACTGTAAGACCGTCTACCAAAACTTCAGCACCACCCACGCATACCATATTGGTGCCTTCAATGCTATTTATTGCATTGTCATCTTTATCATATAGAGTTACTAATAATTCCCCTCTCATTATAAATCTATAATTAACCTCTCATTACTCGATACATTTTCATCTGCTGCTGAATCTCCTTCTGTGGTAACATAGTTATTAGGCCACTCATAACTTTGCCTGTAGTTTATCCTGGAACCTCCACTAGCCTCTAAGAATCCAGACGTATCAGCCGCAACCCTTCCAGCAGAAGATCTTCTAAAGGTAGCCCCAGACAACTTATTGAAATACTTTATAATATTCAAAACCTCTTCCTTAGTAAGTTCAATTCTCTTAATATTACATAAAGGATCTATATCCTTTGGTAATCCTGTAGAATCTCCGTACACAGGTATCATAGTTCTTAAATTTTGAGTTACATCAATTAGATTAACATTATCTAGAAGAGCAAATTTGTAAGGACTACGGTAATTGTTAATCATGAATACTTCTATAATGTAATCTTGATCTTCCCTGTGTACTTGTTGGTAATTTTTATAGTAACGCTCTGGTACAGATATTGGTTGGTTTCTTGTTGAGAAGTTAACAGAGAAAGTTTTAAAGTCTTCCTCTAAGAAGCTCATAATAACATTCTTCTCATTCTCTATTCCAATAGAATCTAAACATTGTATGTATGGATCATTTTTTGGTTTTTCAAATATCCTATTTCTAGAATCCATTGTATTAGTGTAAACATAATTATCATATAATACCTTAGTATCAATAGAAGTAACATCAACATATTCCCAATCGCCCTTGTTATTTAGGGACCAAATATATCCGTCCTCCTCACCAGTGTGAATCCAAACACCCATACCAACACCTCCGACTTCCTTACCGTCTGGGGTTCCTCCTGAGTATTTTACATCGAATCTAAAGTCATGGTCCTTAATTAGTAAATTCTTACTTACGGAGAGGCCTGACTCAATGGGTATATCAGCACCTTTAGTTGAATATCTAATTCTTGGAAATCCGTTCACAGACGTTAATTTGAGTAATGGATTATCTATAGCAAAGTTAGGGTGGTCTGTTTTCGCATGAGACTTGTCAATATTATAAAATGTGAAACTATTATTGACAGATCCGCCAGATGTCTGGACAAGATCAACGCCACTTATAACAGTATCATTCCTAAGCTCTGCTATAGCATCCCTTCCGACAAATTGTGTTGGAACTACTATACTACTAGGATCCTCCGTCGTAAACATCTCGTCTGGACCAGGGGTAAGTCCTTTAACAGCCTGATAGGGGCTGGGTAAAGTCCATCTATCCTTAGTAGGATGTTGTTCTACCTGTGGTGCATACCAATAAATTAATTTATTAGCTACATTTATACCAGTATCGTCAGCAGTGTGATCACTCAGATAGATAAGAGCGGTCATTTCATCCCCATCATGAGTGACCGAGTTGGGGTTTCCTGCAACAGTAGTACTAACTCGATACCAACCGTCATCACCGACCTTTTCGACTTTTGAAGTTGTACCAAACCCTTCGCTTTTTACTGTTGGAACCCCACCATCAAACTCATAACTAACCAGATAACTAAAATTAGTGGGGGTCCAATCAAGAGCATTTATCGTAAAAGAGGAACAAGCTTTAGAAGCATTATCATATTCTTTTACATACATGCTAAAGCTTATTGAAGAGTCGGAATCAAATTCGGGTAATCTAAGATTTGGCTCGTTAGCATATCTTTGGTGTTGGAATATCGCTGCTACCTTACCTGTGGCATCTCCCTCGCCACTTAAAATCATTGAGGAAACACCTCCAAATGGATTAGCGTGTTCAACAGAGGAAAAGGTTCCTATATCACCCCAAAGAGCCCATGTACCGTTTCGATCACTATTAAAAGTAATATTAGGATCAAGGCCTATATCCACTGTATAAGCTAATAGATTAGGATTAGGAACTTGAGCCCGGTGAAGTGTAGTCCCATATAAATTTAAATTAGTATCTGCTAAATTGAATAACTTTTCTCTATTATTAAGGGGTAAGGCTGAATCAGTAGATGAAGCAATTATATTTGGAAAATGATTAACAGCATTGCCATATTCATCAAAATTAGAATTATTAAATACAGACCCGAAAGCATGTGCTAGTATATTAGGTCCATGAGAATCTAATATAGAGGGTCTAGTGTGGTGCCTATTGAAGTGCTTAGTATAGTCCTTGTATAGTTGATGTATACCTCTAGAGAATTTAAAATTAGTATAATCCTGATGGGAGTTAGGAAATGCCTCATTTAGTTCTGTTGAACTGTTAGCCCAACTTTGAGAATTTTCTTTCCAACCAAAAGTTCCTACATAATCTGCATACAAAGAACTAACAGAAGAAACCCCTATGAATGCTTTTCTTTTTTCCTCAATAGAGTGAATGGTTGCCACTATAGGATCTAATTGTCCCCTATCCACATACCTATCAGAACTAACTGAGTATTGTGTGTGCTTTGCATCCGACCCTACAGCACTAAGACCCCTACACGGGAAGCAACTGCTAACGTAAACACCAGAGAATAGATTACCAATACCCACTGTCTGACAGCTATTGTATACTTCTGGGACGTTATTGTAATCATTAATGGCTAGAAAAGCCCCAGCAGATGGAATATATCCTAATGGAAGAAACCCTAACGAAGACAAAGAATTTAATGAGTATTCAACCGTTGATGCTTGCCAGGATATTGGACCATTAAATCCAGTTCTATCGTAGAACCCGTCCATAGGAAGTATATTCTTTAAATCTCTTCTTCTAAATGCATTTCTAGGATAAGACAATCCTAGACTATTATAAGATGACACATCAGACAAGTGATCTACGTCTCCCCTTTCGAACATAGTTCCAGAAGGCATATTCATTCCGTAAATAGCTCTATTATTAAACAAAGAACTTACAGATCCATTAGTAGTTGTAAAACTATCTTCTTTACCTAAATCAAGATAGTTTAGTCTAGAAGAATTTGTAGTATAATCATCAGTAGTTCCAGCTTGCAGTCTAATATCTCCAATAGCGTGTGCTGGTGCGAAGTCGTTGGCGGCTCTACCTATAATTCCAATTGAACCCTTAGAATCCGATCTGACCGTATTTTTAGCAAAGTTAAACGTATCAGATTCTAATATAAGCTTATAATGAGAAGACTTACCACTCCAAAGGCTTAAAAACTCTGCCCTATTTGTAGATATATCATTTAATGTTTGTGTCCAATTACTAGGATAGTTTACCCCAGAAGTAAACATCAACCATGAATTGCCCTCACGAATATCATCGTAAGCACGCATGGTATTATCTCTAATATAATTTACAACCTCTAATGCAAACCCTTGTCTAACCCCAAAGCAGGCTAATTGATCTTCTAATTTACTTAGAAATTTCTCAGTTACTTGACAATTAGAATAGTAGGGTATTTCTTCCCAAGGAGGTAAGTAAGTAGTCCTACCTCTATAATTAAATCTAAACCACTCCTCATCAGTAGGGAATTCTTTATTTCCCATTATGAAAACATCAGGAAAGTATTTATGTAAAACATACAAAATCCTATCCACTGATAGCCTTATATTTTCATCCATACTACTGAATGAATATTCTTCAACTCCCATAGAGAATGCTTTCTCAGGAGTCCAGGTAGAGAAATCACTAAATGAAGAGGAATCAGTAGCTAGAGAATAGTAAATTAAATGTGGAATGTATGATTCCCACAATTCATGAATGTTACTAGAGACATCGAATTCTTCTCTAGAAAATATGGTGTTAATAGCAATTTGTATAGATTGCTTAGTACCAGCACGCTTATAGATATCTACAGCATTAAATAGTTGTATTCTCCAGCTATTAGATTCATGACCATAAAGTCTCCATCCAATTAGCTTAGCTATCTCTGGCAAGAGTTCATCTGGACACTGCTCTAAATCATAAAGAACACTAAGCTTTTCAACATCCTCCTCTACATCCATCATGGCATAGGAGAAAGCTCTCAATAAATTATAAAACGGGCCTTGAGATGTAGTATCTTCCAATACAGTATCCAAAGTCAGATAGTTATAAATTGCATCATGAACCGTAGTATCCCCCTGATCCACGATAGCTGGGGAGTATACTACATCAATCATGGTCTTCAACTTATCAAGTTGCTGCGTACCGCTAGTGTATTGGCTACTTGGAGTTAGATACCCAGATGGGAGATAGTTAGTTGGGATGATTCCCATACTCTGCCAACTAGATTGATTCTCATAATTATGGAAGATATACTCAGAAAATGCTTTTAGGCAATCGTTAAGATTTATTCTCTTCCCAGTGAATGTATTAGTCACTAGTAAATCTTTTACTGAACTAGATGGGGCATACGTACACCCAGCAGTTCCAGTAGTGTTTAGGAAATAAAGCCACGAAAGGTTAGATATGAGATATTCGTGTCTAGCTGAAGCGTCAGTACCGAAAGCCGTTTCTGTTGGGGAGTTTAACTGTATAGTAGGGAGAAATGTTTCAAGATAACTAGAAAACTCAGCACTAGTTTGAAAATCAGATAAAGACTTTCCTAAAAGAGTAAGTACATCATTCTCAAAATCTAAAGTATCAACCCTAGTTAATCCATTTTGTTTTACAAAATATTGAGATATACCAGCAGCAGTCCCTATTGCTGAAAATTGATTATCACTAGAAAGAGAACTTACAGGTAATATATTAGGTATATTACTAAGAGTATACAGATGAGAATTTATTATCTGAGACACTGGGTTCGTGCCTGTGCCACTAATATTTATATCTTCGTCAATATAAATATTAGGGGTAACCTCTTCCAAGGCGTTAACGAAATTTATCTTAGTATAATTTCTCTGTTTTTGTGAAAACTTATCAAACATTTTAGACTAAATTTATATTAATAGTTAAGTTGTTTAATTGAATAATCTCATTAAAATCAACAGTTACATCATTTTTAAGATTATCTATAGTAGAAAATCTAACGTCATCAAGTTCAAATATTTTTCTATTCAAATCTTGAAGAATTAATGTCTTACCAAAATCATTATTATCTACTAAGAAGAAATTTTGTATAGCATCTCTAGCTTGGGCTTTTATAACTTCCACTCTACCCCTAAGTTCTTTATCAATATTTATAGAAACAATCAAATCAAGAGTTCGTATTAGACCATCTAGAATAATAAACTCACTAGTTAACATTTTCTTTAAATTCATTTGCTCTAACAGATCTAATTTAAATTGTGGAGTTCCTCTTCTTAATTGAAAATCATTAGCTTTTTCTAACAGAAACACATCAATAATATTGCCAGAACTGTAGGCTCTTCTCACAGACGCGGTAGCCTTACCAATACTTCCAAAATTTCCTACGTATGAATTTACAAAAGATTTTATATCCTCTAAGGTTACAAGCCTGTCCTGTCTTCTGAATGTTAGTGGAGCATACATTTTAGCGTGAGCAACTGACTCAGCATCTGCACCGCCAGTACCAACTGAAGTATTCTCCAGTATCCCAGTACCTTCTGCAAAATCAGCATTTATAAAACTCTGCTTTATATTACCCCTAGACCCACCCCCAGATCTATAAACAACGGAATAGGAATCACCGTCTCTAGGAGATTGTCCAATCTTATTATCACCAAAAACAATAGTGCCTGTAAAATCATCATCAGGAATTACTTGATAAATCTTATCAGTGGCTCCAGAAGCAAAGAAAACATTATCTACCTGAGTGTATGGACCACTGGTAGTTGAATCACCATTTACCATGACCTCAACGCTGCCCTCGATAACTGGAGATCTTGATAATGGGATCGTTTTTACTGACTCAGAAGAGCCAAATGTCCCCGTCTCTCTTACAAACGCTCCTTCCTGGATAGCTAAGTTAGTAAAAACGATCCCATCTGAATTATCAGATTCTGAAGGAGATAGAGTGAACCCTCCAGAGTCATCGGAAGGGTCTACCCTACCATTTACAGTCTTATATAAAGTAAATGTTAAATTAGCTCCATCTTCTGGGGATACTACATTGACCACTCTGTTATTAGGGGCTACGACATAATCCGATTCTAATGCTGTATTAAAAGTTATCTTAGCGTCCGCAGCAGCAGATATAGGGCCTTTCATGCTTACCCCGATTAGCTGTAATAAATTTTTAACGGATCTCCTGTTTTTAGCCAAACGCAAGTAGTTCTCATGTGCGTTATAATCAGCTTGAAAAGTGTTAACTGATCCAACATAAGCGAATAGCTCTATTAGCATAACACCTAAATCTGATTCAGTAAAATTCTGAAAATCTATAGGATATACTGCTCTAATATACTTAATTAAGGACTCTTTAATAGAAGTATAATCTTGTGATGAGTAGTTTATTGTAGATGCTTTTTTGTTATCCTCTACTCTAGCTAACTTTAGAAAATCTGACTGAACGTTTCCTGAAAAAATCATTATTTTATCCTTACTTGTATATTAAATTGAGAATTTTCCCCATCCTTAATTCTTATGGTAAGCATTATGGCTATAGCCTGTAGACCCTCTAAAGTATAATCATTAACATGATAAACTACCAAATTAACTATCTCTAAACGGGGCTCCCAAGTAGAGATTGCATCCCTCACCTCCCTATCAATATTTCCTATAGTTATATCATCTAAAGGTTCAAATAAGAATCTCTTTAAGGAAACACCATACCCCGCCATCATTAGTCTTTCGCCCTTATCAGTTCCGAATAATTGTTGTATATTATTTACAATTAAACTCTTCCCTGAAGACTTAGCGAAATATCCTCCACCCTCTTTTCTACCTGTTGGATAATCAAAACCGTAAGACTTAGAGACTTTACCCCCTACAGCCCTTTTAGCAGGAACATCTACGTCATTTCCATAAACAGTAATTGTTTCGTTAATAGCCATTACAATGTATCTAGGTAAGTATTACACAAAGCATCCCCTAGAACTATACAAGAAGATGCATCTAAATCTCTAGAATTAGATTGAAGAGTTAGAGAACTTAAGTCATAATTAGTTAGCATACCAACGGTACCAGTCACAGCTAACTGGGCTGCTCGGACGGCGGCTGTAGCAGGTCCCGTAGGATCATCCGTAGTATTATCGTGAATTACTGTCTGTATAAATGGTATAGCTGATGTGTTAACCCAATCTAAAGATGATAAATCACTTCTTAGACCATTAACAAAATCTTTAATATTAGTCCCGTAATCGGACGCAGCGGCAAGCACAGCAGCATCAGATTCACCATTAACATAGAAAATACCACAAACTTCGAATACCTCATTCCCTCTAGCTTTCACGAAAGGTTGTGCCTCGCTAGATACTGATAAACCCTTGACAGTAGTAGTTGCAGAAGATAGAATAAGATTAAACAAATTTCTATCAGCAGACGTTTGCGTACTAGTCGTTGACCAGTCTGGCCTAGTAACCCCAGCGTAGCTCCCATTTGCAGAAGGCTCTAAGAACGACCCGCTAGGTGCCATTTTAGCTATATAAATATTCTCATTTGGATAAGCTAAAGATAGAGAACTAGCCAAGGATAACTCTGGGCCAAATGTAGTTTGAGTTCCCCAAGCAGAATCATAGCCAACACTGTTATAGCCCGCCTCTAAGTTCTCCCAAATCCTATCTGGTGTAGACCTTAGATTCCAAGTATAGACATTATCAAATTTCTGAGAAGATAGGCTACTACTAGCAGACGGTATATCTGATAGGAGTGCTTGCCCCTTAGCATTTTCCCCACCTAACAAGAAGAATAGCTTACCCTTCAAGGTATTAATTGTTCTTACATTCTTAAAGAATGATTTTTGAGCATTGAAGTTCTGAGATACGTCTGACTCAGTAATAGGTTTCTCATAGAATTTCATACCCCCTAAATGTCCTCGTAAGCCACTTCTCACTCCACCGTAGTCTCCACCCATAAAGTTACCACCAGAGTAGTTACCATCAGTATACCCACCACCAATAATCCAAGGAGTGAAGTAGGTGTTGAGTAAAGGACCTCCGCTAAGGTAAGAATCAGCACTAACTCCTACAGAAGCACCTGAGTATTCAAAACTATTATATTTTCGGAATGATGGAAGCTTCGGAGGATGTTTACTAGGTGTTGCAAATACATCAGTTAACGTAGAAGTACCCATTAAATTGGAATCAAGATATACCTTAACTTCATCCTTTTCTGGGTCTACCGTTAAACAGATGTTGACATACTCCTTGGCAGCATTCTTAAATTTAACACCATTCGGGCCAGCCGACGCAGCATTCATAGACCATTTATGCCATCCAGCAGTAGATGTACACTCTGACCCAGAACTTATAAAACCAGCACTTGAAGAATCCCTAGATTGAGTTGGAGCTATATAAAAACCTACATCGGAACTTGTGTTTACCGTAAAGTCATTACTAGGGTCTGTATCGGACACCATTCTATTATCCCGAGTAAAGCCCATCACAAAGCCCCTAACAACCGACTCACCGAAATCTGGATTCAGTCTTAGGATATTACTTTGGGAGGTAGCTCCACTAACTAGACCAACATTATCACACGCTAAAACCAATCGATGCTGAGATGATACGCCATTATCGGACCATCCCTTCTCAGGATCCAAAAGGGAAGGTACATGAGTCCAGAAATCAATACTAAATCCAGATCTATTATACATCAAATCCCTAAAATCTCTAGAATCAGGTAATTTAGCGTAGCTACCGAGTGCCGATGGCTGAGTACTTACTAGTGTAGATGGTTGGTGTTCTGTAATTCCTTCAAAGTAAGGCACACCTATTCCTTTTGTAAACACACAAGATGCATCTTTTGCAACTAATTGGCAATTATTCTTACTATACGTATCAGCAGAATTATTAACAACAAATTCTGTAGATGATGGAGCAACAACCTCGGTGTCTAGGAAGTTATATAAAGCTATAAGACCATCATCTACAACTGTATCCGTTATAGAGTAAGCAATTCCCTCAGTACCAGAGACATTAGAAGTATCATAAATTACTTCTCCCAAACCAACCTCTGGTACAAGGAGTTCTGGGAAACTGGTATGCTCCGTGTTTTCGGGGGCGATTACAAACTCAGGTTCAAGAGGTAACACTACACCTGAGACATCATCCTGATCTAATACTAGTCTTCTCTGAGTAGACAGTGCTACGGTTATATTTAGATCTTTGAGGTAGGAGAAATCGTTAATTGGGATGTTGCCCCTTCCAAATTTAGGACCGTCACCGAAGATAGAGGGAGCCTTTACGGCAACCTCAATTTGCTTCTTTCTCCTATTTAATTTATCGTCCATTAAGGCAGCTTCGGAAATAAGAGATTGTCTAGTATTATCAATAATAGCTTCCCCCGCCTTGGACTTTGAGAATTCACTTATTTGCTGTTCTATATCTGAAATTCTCTTGTCTCTTTGTTCTGTAAGAACTATTAGAAAATTATCTTGATGATAGTAATCATTCATAAAGGGAGAATTATCAACTATATTAGAATCAAAAATAGTATTTGAATATGTTTTAAGATCCTTGGATGTAATGAAAACACCTTTACCACCTAAGTTAGGATC
>TARA_R110002051_G_scaffold111308_1_pt1 | contig 11717 bp, 11 predicted proteins | sample TARA_R110002051 | Tara Oceans TARA_R110002051 (sample SAMEA4397023) | marine metagenome | biome: Polar Biome; feature: [MES] marine water layer (ENVO:01000295) within the mesopelagic zone...; material: water (ENVO:00002006), including particulate matter (ENVO:01000060) such...
TTCTTTGTCGAGATGCTAAGATACTCTCGCGTTCCACATTTTGAGCATGGGAAGGGCGGGACATGTGATTCATAATGTTGACCGACAACCTTGACTAAATCAGCCGCCCAATAATTTACAATGCGGCGACATAGGCCGCACTTAACTTCAAACATCATGCCATCATCTGCATCTTGGTAGACAAGGCGATTGCGATATCTGCTTGAGGATGGGCGACTTGCTGGCATTGTCGGCGATCCTAGTTTGTTCATGAAGTGAGAACATATCATGAACAAGCATATGGTCAATGCAGATCGGCACCAATTAGGTGTTGCGGAATGTGGCCACCTGTAGTGTTGTATTTTAGGTAGACATATTGACCAATAAATCACGTATATCAAAGATTAATCAATGATTTCAAGGGGTATTGGCGGAGGCTCAGTCCGACGAACCACCGTCCACACTTGCCTGCGACCGTCTGTAAAACCCTTGTTTTTAGGCCAATTATACGACGCTGTGTCCTTGCTCATCCGTAGAAGTCCACTACTATCCCTAACTCAAGTTAGGGTCAAAGTTAGGGACACCCGTATGGCGCGCGCTATTCACAAGTTGACTGACCGGACCTGCAAAACGTCTACCAACGTTGGCTTGTTGGGCGATGGCGGAGGGCTGTATCTAGGCATTAAAACCTCGGGCAGCCGCTCATGGAGCTTCATATGGAAGAGCAGCGGCAAGCGCCATGAGTTGGGTCTTGGGCCTTATCCCGCAATTTCTCTTGCGAAGGCACGTGTGCTAGCCACGGAACATCGTGAGGCGATCGCGGATGGCCGCAATCCGATCGCCGAGCGAAAGATGGAAGCTGTTCCGACCTTCGGCGAATGCGCTGAACTGTTCATCAAATCCATGGAGCCTCAGTGGCGCAATGACAAGCATCGTGCGCAATGGCGAGCAACGCTTTCGACATACGCCCAGCCGATCGCATCGAAGAGTGTATCAGACGTCAATACTGACGATGTGCTTCGGATCCTAAACCCGATTTGGCAGACCATCCCCGAGACGGCGTCTCGACTGCGCGGACGCATGGAACGGGTCTTAGACTACGCTAAGGTCCGTGGCTGGCGGATGGGTGAGAACCCAGCACTCTGGCGCGGCCACCTCAAGAGTATACTGCCCGCGAGAACAAAACTCTCACGCGGCCATCATGCAGCGATGCCATACGTGGATATCCCTGAGTTGGTGATTAGGCTTCAAGGCCTGGAGGCAATTTCAGCCCGCGCACTTGAATTTCTAATTTTGACAGCGACCAGGTCCGGTGAGGTTCGTGAGGCTACTTGGGACGAATTTGATTTGGGTGCAGGTGTCTGGACCGTGCCAGCATTGCGGATGAAGGCGGGGAGAATACACAGAGTACCTTTGTCGCCGCGTGCCTCGGAAATCATCGAGGGGCTCAAAGAACACCAGGTATCTGATTTTATCTTTGCCGGACAAAAACCTGACAAACCGATGTCCAACATGGCCTATGCGATGCTTATGCGCCGCTTGAAGCTCGGCCACTACACAGTCCATGGCTTCAGATCTGCATTTCGTGATTGGGTTGGTGACGAAACGCACTTCCCTCGCGATGTTGCCGAGCAGGCATTGGCGCATCAAGTCGGCAACGAAACGGAGCGAGCATATCGCCGTGCGGATGCTTTGGAGAAAAGGCGTGAACTCATGGCCGATTGGACTAAGTATTGCCTATCTGAAACGCAGTCTTAGGGGTAGTTGGGTGGCAAGACAGGTAAATTTAATCGAGGCGGAAACGAAGTGCCCAATTGATCAGAAGCGGCGCGATGAGATTGCAGCGGGCTTGAGGCGAATGTTCGGTCTAGAATTGAATGTTTCGGCCAAAGAATGGAATACATTGGAGGCGACACTCAATAACTTTCGAAAATCGTTCATCGATTGGGACGGATATCTCAACAAGGGTGAAATTGCGAAAGTGCGCGCAATCGCATCAAAGGCAACAAAATTGAAGTTAGCCGTTGAACAAGCGCAACAACGCGGTCTCGGCAAAATTATCGAATATGAATTAGGCCCCACAACATCGGATCAACTTTTAGCTTCGTTGGAACTCCTCTCCAAGATCGAGCCAATCAGTCCCAAAACCCTGGATGGAAAGAACAGGATGGATGTGCCTTATCATGTTGAATTAAAGGCAGACTTGCAATTGTGGCTGGACAGCTGGTGGGTGCGTGTCACGGGTTCGCCCGCGGAAACCGAAGAGGCCAAGGTAACGCCGTTCAGTTTTTTTCTGGCACAGATTTCCAAAGCCTTGCCATCCGAAGTAGCCAGTGACCTCGGATGCTCTCGCTCAGCTATTAACACGCGACGAAGAAATGCCGCTCGGCGGCAGGCCCGAAATCGCAATATTTCAGCAGCATTTGAGAAACTGCATTCAACGAAATTTCAAGAATTTGACTAGGGTCCGGATGAGGTGCCCCAGTTTGACAGCGCAATGCTTGGCACTTTTGGAGGCAACGCTTACAGTTCCTTGGCTGCATTGGAAATTCCAATTCTTTTGTACGCATTTGCATCGATTCGGTAAAATCAATCGCTTTACTCATGAAAAAATCTATCTTAGGGAATATCCAAAATGAAACAATTAGGGCTTTGAAAATGAACAATAAATCTTCGATATGCGCGTTGGTATTTTTGATGATGAGCGGATGTTCAATGACGCTGCCGCTTCGAGGGCAGACGGAAGCAGGGGATGAGAAGTTTACAGGGCAAGCCACAGGTCAACTTGATGGAGGTGGAACTTTGACGCTAATTAGCAATAGAGGCCGTTCGTGCGATGGAGACTTTGTATATGTTACGGGTCGCAACGGCGAAGGTGTTTTTAACTGTACAGATGGACAAAGCGGTTCGTTCAAGTTCGTTTCCACGGGATCACGCGGAGTTGGCACGGGCATGATTGGGCAATCCCCATTCACATTCACTTTCGGGTGACGCCAAATATCAAATTATTCAATCTTGGGTTGCTCCGGGCCCTCGTCAGATTTCGGCGCCAAAGGTAGCTTAAACGAAGAATCAAAGAGTGTTTAGCTCAAGCGTAAACGGGCTTCCATCAAATCTCCGCTTTGACCGTTTCTATCGCGGCACTAATTGTGCAGTCAAAAAGCTCAGACGGTATCTCACCGCCGCGGTAGCTTGCATCCTCAGCGGCATAGGCGGCCAGATGCTTATGGACTGCCCCCTCGACTCGGCCCATGGCCTTAACGTGTGTTTCGAAGACAAGCTTCCAGTCGCGAGCGCCGCCGTAACCGTGACTCCGGAGGTTTTGCATACGTTTATCTAGATTAGGCCAGCAACACCCAATCTTGACGAGGCCTACGATATGTAAGATCGAGGTCCATGAAAAGCGGACATCCACGGCCACTGCCATTCGTCACACAGTTTACCAAGGTCCGGTTTCGTTTTACCGTATGCTCGATTTGATCTCCAAGGAAGGTGACGATGCCCCTGATACTGACTCAAAACGAAGTTACGGTAAATGATGCCCACGATTGGAATGATATCGAGGGTGAGCAATACCACTATCCCACGAAGTATCGGAATAAGATCATCGAGGGTGAACGCTTTGTCTATTATCACGGTGTGAACCGGGCAGACGGGAAAAAGGGCGAAGCTCTCTATTTTGGCACAGGTCGTATTGGTTCGATCTGGCAAGACCCGGACCCCGAGAGACAAAAAGGCGGCAAAATTGCCTGGTTTTGTACAATCGAAGATTTTGAGCGTTTTCCGAAACCTGTGCCGGCTAAAGTCGACGGAGTTAATCGGGAGCAGGGACCGCAAAATTTATTTCGTGATGGTGTTCGTGTGACGGATGTAGCAACATTCGAGAGCATTTTACAGGCTTCAGGAATAGCGAGAAATCCTGGGCCATCTGATTGTGACCTACCTGCCCCTGAAATAGTTAAGGCTAAACAAGCCAGCAATTTACTCCTACCGTCTAAAGGAACCCAAAAAAGCGGCGGGGGATCCGTTGGCCGTTTTGCACGTAACGCAAAAGCTATTGGAGATTGGGGGGAAAAACTTGCGCTGAAACTCCTTGGGGAAATCGACGGTTCAAGCAATCATGTCCACCGAGCGGCAATTGGTGAAACCCCTGGTTGGGATCTTGATTATGTAAGGGCAGACGGAAAGATTCACCGAGTGGAAGTCAAAAGTACACAAGCAGCTGCGTTCCGAAATATCGAAATTACTGCCAACGAAATGGCCGCAGCCAAGCAATATGGTAACGATTACTCACTGTTCCTTATAGCTAAATGTATGTCGGAAGCACCTAGTTATCAGATAATTCCCAATCCCTTTGGACATATTGAAAATTCCGATTGGGATGTCGAACCAACTGTATTTCGGGTCAGTTTCTGACAATAGTGCCAGGCGGTCTGATCCGATTAAAAACGGCCGGATGACAGGCGCTGGTCCTATTTCAGGTAGACCTTACCAGATGGGCGGGGACCGGACGTTCGCTGCAGGTGCAAACAAAATGAACAACCCGAAGAAAGCGGACGTCGGCGCCCTTATGCGTGGAACCCAGCACAGCGTATGCCGGTCGCGTGGGCTGAGCAAAAAATCAGTTTTTGATAGCAATACCGCTGGCTTTCGACAAAACTGGTGCAATTTTTGGCGTCGCGGCTAAGACAGAACCGCCCTTTCTTAAATCTTCACTGAGGCAAGTGCCCGCGATCACTCCGCCTGCTTCAAGCACCATGAGCAATCCTGCAAGGCAATCCCAAGCGTTCATATGTAGTTCAACATAGCCGTCTGAGCGGCCATCGGCTACATATGCAAGCCCCAGCGCTCCTGATGATGCGCGTCGGGCATTGGCTCCCTCCGACAAAACTTCCGCCAAAATATTGAGATAGCCAAGGTTTGGTAGACGGTTCGACCAGCCAACTTCTACGCTGGTTGCGTCAATGTCTTCGACACCAGACACGCGAACTACGTCTCCGTTGCGCGTTGTTCCAGCCCCCTTGCGTGAAACGTACAATTCATCGAACGGCGGATTAAAAATAAGGCCCAATTCAATTTCATTATTTGATACAAATGCGATGGCGATACAATAATGCGGAATGCCCCGCGCGAAATTGGCGGTTCCGTCTATCGGATCTACAACCCAATAGTTTTCTTCACCGATACCACCGGTTTCTTCTCCGAAGAAACCGTCGTCTGGGAACTTTTCTAGCAAAGCGGATCTGATAAATTCTTCGACCACTAGGTCTGTTTCTGTCAAAAAATCCTGCGGGCCTTTCATCATTATTTTTTGCTGTGACTGTGCAACAAACCCATCTTGTGCGAGTTTACCTGCATGGCGAATGAGTTCCTCAGCAAAGGTGGCACGCACATCAATTTCGTTTGCATCACCAGTCTTAAAATTTGACAAATTCATGTTACCCGCTACGAAAAATCCGATGGCTTCATTACTACCGTTGCAGCGAGGGTGAACCAAAGTTGACAAAATTTCAAGAAATTCGAGCAACCGCCCTACGCCTCGTTCTAAAACCAGCCTTCTGAAGATGTAGTCTATTCAAATCTTTCGCACATTTCGCCACCAGGTTTTAAAAATATGTCAATGTGATGCTACAAGACTGATATCGCCTATATTCTCTGCATAAACTGCGCAATCAAAGCTACGCATATTTGCAGCTGAACCAACACATATTGTCTTAATTCCTGCCGATATAGATGACGTTAAACCGGCCGATGCGTCCTCAAAAACGATCGCTCTTTCAGCAGGCACCCCTAGACGACGCAGTGTCTCGACATATGGAAACTTATCGGGCTTCCCTTTTGCCAAGAACTCAGAAGATACGACCTCATTAATGCACGATCCAATGTTCAGTAATTGGATGCATTTTTGAATTGCTTTTTCTGGTGCTGATGAACAAATCGCAGTTGCAAAGTCATTTCCAGAAAGTGCTCTAACCAAATCAGATGCACCAGTGATCTCGAATACGTTATAATCGTAGCGAGCCAGCGCTCGCTCAATAATAGCTTTTTCAATCAACTGTGCGTTGGCTGGGGCAATCACTTCCGCGACAAAATCTGCAACACTACGGCCTACATAGGCCAACAAGATCTGCTCGCTGACATCCACGTTCTCGCGATTGGCAATGTATTGCTTTGCCTCGGCCCAAACAGGTTCGCTCTCAACCAATGTTCCATCCAGATCAAAAATTACAGCGTCGATATCTTTTAGGTCGCACTGTTGATTTTGATACCGTAATAACATTGAGTTAGCTGATGGGCAGTAAAACTGGGCCGGTTTCCGAGAACCCAACTATAATTTCTTGTCCGATCAAAAGCGGGTTATCCACGTCGTCCTGCACTGCAAACATTGTTACAAACCCTGAATCCAATGTGTATTCCATACGGCTGCCAACATAAGTCGCCTTGTTAACAACCGCTTTGAACCCACGCGCTGCGCCGATCACCAGACGGGGTGGCCGAATAGCAATGATAGCGGCACCTTGAGAGACGCCTCTCGCGGGCAAAGTTGTTTGAAAATCTCCCAATGTTACATGCGCCGTGTCGCCATTAACGGCCGTGACTTCGCACGGCAGCAAATTAGCCTCACCAATAAAATCGGCCACGAACGTATCGGCGGGCGTGTCATATAACTGTCGCGGCGTTCCCATCTGCGCAATTGATGCATTGCGCATCACAACGATTTCGTCTGAAACCGCCAATGCTTCTTCTTGGTCGTGGGTTACGTAAACCACTGTAAGACCGAGGTTTTGTTGAATCTCTCGAATTTCTTCGCGCACTTGGCGCCGCAGCTTTGCATCCAGATTTGAAAGCGGTTCGTCAAACAACAAAACCTGAGGCTCCAAGACCAGCGCCCGTGCCACTGCAACCCTTTGCTGTTGGCCACCAGATAGTGCACTTGGCAGCCGGTCGCCATAACCAGTCAACCCCACTAGGTCCAAGCCAGCATGGGCACGCTCACGGGTTTCTGATTTGTTAAACCCTGAAAACCCAAGGCCATATGAAACGTTTTCAAGAACGGTCATATGCGGAAATAACGCATATGATTGGAAAACCATCGACACATCGCGATCGGTCGCGGGCAAAGTAGTGACGTCTTTACCGCCAATGATAATCTGGCCTTTGGTGGCCATTTCAAGTCCCGCAATCATGCGTAATGTTGTTGTTTTTCCGCAACCAGATGGCCCTAACAAGGTGACCAGTTTTCCGGCCTCAATCTCTAGATTGATATTATCAATTGCTTTCACATCGCTGCCATACATCTTTGTGACATTGCGAAAACTAACGGTTGCAGCTTTGCTGTTTATATCAGTCATAAATTATCCTTTGCAGCGCTTCCACGTCGCCCTATTTTTGTTCGCCCGACCAACAATTGCAAAATGCCCACGGCTAAAAGCATTACGAATATTAGCGTTGTGGAATAAGCAATCGCTAGCCCGTAGTCATTGTTTTCGACACGCCCGATAATATAACTCGTTGCCATATCGTACTTCGCTGACACAAGAAATATGACCGCAGAAATAGCCGTCATCGCCCGCACAAAGCTATAGACCAGCGCCGCCATAATGGCGGGTTTTAGCAAGGGCAGGATAACCCTTCGGAACGTTTGCCAACTATTGGCACCCAATGTTAGCGAGGATTCGTCCAGCGACTTATCGAGTTGAGACATAGACGCGATACCCGCCCGCACACCAACAGGCATGTTGCGGAAAACGAAACTGATGACCAAAATAACGCCCGTCCCCGTTAACTCTATCGGTGGAACATTGAAGGCCAGAATATAACTGACACCAATCACAGTGCCTGGGATGGCAAACGATAGCATGGTGCCAAATTCAAACGCGTTTTTGCCTCTGAAAGTTTGCCGTGTTAGCAGATAGGCTGTAATCAATCCCACCGCCGCTGTTATAGGTGCCGCAATTGTGGCGATCTGAATTGTTGTCCAGAAACTATCCCATGCAGACCCAGTCCATTGCCAACCTTTGTCTGTAATACGCACCGAAAACGCTGTCACGTAATGTTTGGTTGTCAGTGTATTATCGACACCCCAAAGCTTTACCATGCTTCCGTAAATGATCATGCCGTAAATGATCAGGGTGAATGTGCTCCAAATTGCGGTAATTGCCAAAACTGGTATTGCCAATCCACGGGGCATCAATGGATGCACGCCACTGTCACCTTTGCCTGAAACAGTTGTGTATGACTTTTTGCCCAGCCATTTTCGCTGCGCATAGAACGCCGTCAGCGTAAAGCCAAGCAAAACAATTGCCAGTACCGCTGCGCGACCTTGGTCATATTGAGCACCTACTATGGCAAAGAAAATCTCGGTCGACAAAACGTCATAATTGCCTCCTAAAATTAGTGGGTTGCCAAAATCGGCCATGCTTTCGATAAATCCGAGTAAAAACGCATTCGCCAAGCCTGGTCGCATCAGCGGCAGTGATACTGTTTTAAACACCTGCCAGCGCGAGGCACGCAACGTTTGGGCGGCTTCTTCCATTGATGGGCTAACACCCTCAACAACGCCAATAAGCACCAAGAAGGCAATCGGCGTATAGGCCAGAACCTGTGCGATCATCACGCCGGGCAAGCCATATAACCAGCGGGTTGGTTGCAGGCCGAACAGCTCGCTGAAAAATCGCGTAGCCGAGCCAGACAAGCCAAACATCAGAATAAGCGCAAGCCCGATAACGAAGGGCGGTGTGATGATTGGCAGAATTGTCAAAGCGCGAACCGCGCGGCGATATTTAAAGCCTGACCGCGTGACAACCAGCGCAAAAGCCAGCCCCAGAATGGTGGTCAGAAAACCAACACAAACCGCCAAGAATAATGAGTTCCATGCAACACCGCAGCGGCCAGGTCCTGCTAGGCAACTTAGCCCCCATAATCGGTCATCAAAGAACTTTCCGGCGAAAACCATAAACGAATATGATCCGTCATCTGTAATAAATGCCGACATCAACATGTTGACGATTGGAAAGAAAACAAACGCGCCAACAATTGCGATAACAAATCCAATGGCGCTGACCACAAATACATCACCACTTATAGCGCCACGCGCTGCAATGCCTTGTGTTAATAGAAATAGGAATGAGCTGGCTAGAAATAGCCCGCCATAACCCATGCCAAATTGGCGTCCGTCAAGCTTACCAAATAACGCTGTTAGCCAGTCAAAATTCCAGCCACGAATACCAATGCTAAAGCCTTGAATGATAAGCCAACTAAAGCCAATCACCCCTGTCAGGATCAATATTTTTGCATACAACGGGTCATTTTTTGGTCGATTAAGCACAAACAGTGGCATAATCAGCGGTATCAGCAGCGGCGCAAGCCAGAGCTTCTCACCTTGCCCAATTAGAAATATCGCTGGCGCATAGTTTTTATCAAAGGGATAGCCGTCAACCAGCCATCGGCCTGAGAATAGCCCGCCGTCTACCAAATACCATGGCAATAGCAGAAAACCGGCCCAGCCGACCAAAATCCATAAAATAAGGACCGGCTGGGAAAGGAATTTGGTTGACGTTGTCACGATTTATTGCGGCAATGTTGAGATTTCTTCATCCCATTTTGACAGCAAACGACGGCGTTCATCCGACGAACCATAAAGGGTGAAATCATAATCGATTAGCTTGATATCATCCATATTTGGTGCTGAAGGTGATGTGTCCGCACTTGCATTTGACGGCACTTGAAACGCATTTACTTGCAACGCTAGGTTTTGCGCTTCGGTTGTTAATGCCCAGTCATAAAACGCTTTTGCACTGTCTTCATTGCGCGCGCCTTCAATAATTGACATTGAGCCAATCTCAAACCCGGTGCCTTCGCATGGGGCCACAACGGTAATCGGGAATCCCGCAACCGCTTGTTTCACGGCGTCATGCATAAACACGATGCCAACTGTGGATTCGCCGCGTGCAGCCGCTTTGATAGGGGCTGAACCTGATTTGGTATATTGATTGATGTTGGCATGAAGCCCGGCCATAAACTCAAAGCCTTCTTCTTCGCCAAACAACTGAACGATTGTCGCAAGGGTGGTATATGCCGTGCCCGATGAATTCGGGTTAGCCATTTGCACATGTCCTTTAAAGGACGGGTCCAGCAGGTCTGACCAGCATGTTGGTGGCTCTAGCCCTGCGGCCTCTAGCAATTCGGTGTTATACCCGAAGCCAAGCGCGCCCGAATAAATGCCGATTGTGCGGTTGCCAGAGCTTTCAGCCTGTGAAATTGCCCAAGGATGCAACTGATCGCGCATTGGTGACAGGTATTCCATGGTCAGGCCTTCTTCGGCGGCCTGCAAATGTGGGTCACCAGTGCCGCCCCACCAAACATCGCCGCGCGGATTGGATGATTCTGCCTTGATCTGGGCAAATGTCTCACCAGAGCTTTTGCGGGTCATGTCGACATCTATGCCGGATGCTTCTTCAAAACTATTGGCAACCAACTGGCACCAATCTTCTTGCGCAGAGCAATAAAGCGTTAGGCTTTGCGCTTGCGCCATGCCTGTGGCGGCCACCAGCGTAAATGCTGACGAGGCAAGTAGTTTGTTAAATGTAGTCATTTCTTCCTCCAGGGTTTGATCCACCTTTGCGGCGGTTTTGATTATTGTTTTCATTACCGTATGGTCAAAGAAATTTCTAAGCAACGAATTCGTAAGTTCTGTTAAAAATGAGCGCAGTCAATTTGACACCATCATCGAGTCCCCCTTTGGCAAGCTCCAAGCGTTGGTCAAAGATTGGCACAGCCGAAATATGTCAAATCGGGAGCCGAGGAGATTAATTGGGATATCGAGGTCTGGGCCCTTGGGGACTGGGATGATAAGATAAATTTACGAGAAAATGAAGCGGCTCCGATAAGGCGAGAGGCAGCGTTCTCTTGGTTTTGATCACGGGATTGAGCTTAAACTGCAGTATATAAACAGTAGACAAACAGATGACCTTTGAGAAAGAATATTGCATGGCAATCTATTTTATTAGGCACGGTGAATCTGTGTTCAACGCTACTTTCAAGGGCACGATTGATCCGATGATCTTTGATGCACCGCTTACAAAGCTCGGATTGGCACAAGCAACGAGGGCTCGTGATAGCGCCTCCCGATTAGGAATTACTCGCGTAATCACGTCGCCATTCACTCGCGCAATACAAACCGCACAAACGATTTTTGATGGAATTTCTCCCATTGAAGTTCAGCATGGTCACCATGAATTGTTACTACATAGTTGCGATATTGGGCGGCCCTCAAACGAGTTAAAAGTAGATTTCCCTAATCTTGTATTTGATCATTTGCCGCGTTCTTGGTGGCATGAAAACAGTAATGCTGCCCTGGAAATTGCGAAAGAACCGATTGAATTTTTTCAAAAACGCATTTCCAAATTTGTCGCTAGCTTAAACAAAATCGATAATGAAACTATCGCAATTGTTGGGCACGGAAATGCTTTTAAGGAGATTATCGGATTTGAGCTGACCAACTGCCAGATACATCAGTTTCGATAAGGCATGCCTGTTAGGCGCTATTGACAGCTTTGCCTCGCAGACCCACGAACCAGCCGAAAATTGCTGCGCTGTGCATGAATGACGGCAATGATGGGCCGCGCCACAGCATTTGGGTGGGGGCTGGACGTCTGCTTTGGGCCGTTCATGTCGATCGACACCAAGGGGCGAATTCTGTTGAAAAACTCCTGTTGATTTAAAGACCTTTGGCTGAT
>TARA_R110002051_G_scaffold69388_2_pt1 | contig 11715 bp, 7 predicted proteins | sample TARA_R110002051 | Tara Oceans TARA_R110002051 (sample SAMEA4397023) | marine metagenome | biome: Polar Biome; feature: [MES] marine water layer (ENVO:01000295) within the mesopelagic zone...; material: water (ENVO:00002006), including particulate matter (ENVO:01000060) such as......
CACTTCCCAAACCAGAGAATGCTATTCGACTTTCATCAATGCCATTGTTGATCAAAAAATGGGCCACCTCTTCAGCTCTTTTAAAGGATAGAATTTTATTAAAGGTATTAGACCCAATATTATCGGTATGCCCGGTTATAGCTATGTTCAATGTAGTATGTTCTTTCATGTAAGCCACTAATGAGTTCAATTCCCGTTGATGTGAATTTCTAGGAATACTTCGGTTAAAATCGAAATTAATATCTCTAAAGACATGCACGCTATCTATTTTATAGTTCTCTTGTTCTTCAGCGGTCAATATCGCTTCTCGTGAATCTTTTTTATATACTGACACCATGTCTAGGTAATAGTATGACCCTTTTGTAATCTTTTTTTTGGTCTGAAATTTCTGAGTGCGTTTGTTATTTTTAAAATTCCCGATAATTAAATAATTCTCAGTACCGTTCGCTACAAACTCTTTTGTAAGCTTTATCCATTCTTTTTCATCGGAAAAAAAATTTGAATATTTAATTTCAAGCTGATTTGAAGTATCACCTTTTAATTTAGAAAAGTGCATGCTCGATAACACTTTACTAGTTTCTACCTGTACTGGAAACTCAGAAAACCGAATACCAAATTCTTTCACTGCAAAATCCGAGCGTTCTGCCAAACTCACATAAAAAGAAATGGTATAATGTTCACCTTTTATTAATGTAGAAATTAAGTTCGCCTCTATGTATTCTCGATAATCATTTGGTGCAAACATGTAAAAGCCCACATAACCAACACCAAAATCTGCCAGTTGTTGACCATTAAAATTTTTGGGAGTTCCCATAGCTTCGCTACATCCATTAAAATAATCCGTAGACCCTATTGTGGGCATTTTCCAATCTTCAACATCTAGTTCTAGATTGCCTAATTTAACGGGACAGTTAATAAAGTTTTCAAAACTAGGGTTTCGCACAAGATTTTGAGAATAGCCAGAATAAGATGCGCAAAGAAGTAGCAAAAAAATTATTCCTGTATATAAATCTCGTAATTGCATAAAACATAAATCGTTCTCTAAAGTACAGAAAACCTACAAAATCATAGCATTACAAAAAAAGCCCTTCATGATTACAAGAAGGGCTTATCTATATTCGTGAATTTTATTTACAAGTATTTCTAAAAATCGAACTTATATGTTGCTCCTCCTAAGACTTGAATGCCTTGTACTTGAAAATTAGACCAGCGTTGGTAATCGTTATTAGAAAGATTTGAACCTTTTATAAAAAAAGAAAGTTGGTCATCAAATCGAAAACCCACATGGGCATTGGCATCAAAATAACCATCTAAAGTAATAAGCGTTACGGGAAATTCACTTGGTTGAACATTTTCTACAACTGAAGAAGAAAAATCTTCACGCTCGCCAACATAAAATAAGTTTGCACCCATAAACCATTGCTCACCAATCTGATAATCCATAAATAATGAACCTTTTAAATTTGGTAAGTTCCAAGCTGCGTTTCCTGTCTCAGTAGAGTAATCATATATTTCGGCATTTACCCCTAAAGTGAAATTACGATTCACATCTATATTCAACTCTCCAAATATGCCCAAAGTCTTGATATCATCATAAAACACATCAAATGAATTACCATAATAGTATCCTTTTTCATCTGATCTAAAATCGTTTCTAGGATTCAATCGATACAACGGCTTATTATTTTCTGCTGAATATGACCCTTTAACATTATAGCTTAAATTTGGCAATAGCTGACCTTTGAATCCTACATAAGCGTTATATTGACTATCGGTGGGAGCAATTGACAATGTCGGGGAAACATATGGGTTACCCTCTACTAAATCATAGTATGAGTTCTGCTTTAATTCCCCATTAACACCACCATAAGCAATTACGGATTCATCTAACAACCTGTATGACGCAGTAACTGCCGGATAAATATAAAAGTTGCTTTCACTATTTTCCAAATCCATTCCGTACACCAAATTCACACCAAGATTTAAAGAAAGGTCATCACGAAGCATTTTTAATGAAGGATTGATACCTGCCTGTAAATTGCCATAAGAAATACCGTTATCATTGGTACTACTACTTACACTGGCATTTTCGAAAGTACCACCTACATAATCAACTTTCACCTTAACCTCTAAAGCTTCTTCGTTCATCGGAAATTCAAAACCGGTATTAAATATCGCTCTATTCTCACCTGAACTTACAGCATCAAAAAAGCGACGATATTTTAAATCGGCTCTCTTAAAATAGGCATCTTCAATGTTAATGTGTCCTCCAACTTCTCCCATAAAATAGTTCTGCCGTTCATCGATACTGCCAATTACCGCTTCACTGAAAACACCTGGCTCAATTCCGTACCAATTATATAATTGGTGTTGAAGTCCGACTGCTGCTCCCCAATCTAAATCACGATCACGTTTTGCGTACGAAGCGTCCAATCTTGTATCGTAAAAAGTGTCATTCAATTCCACTCCATTAATTCCACCTCGTGAGGATAAATGATTAAAACCAACATCAAAATTTTCATCTCTATTGATAGTTCTACTGGTATAAAACTCACCTAACACATTACCATAAAGTCCTGCCCCTAAAGAAGCATAAGAATTAAACAACTGTGGTGGTGGTAGTTTTTCTACTTTCGAGGCCGTTCCTTTAGACGGTGTAAATGTCGATGCCACAGGCACTGAAAAAATACTATAGGTAATCGGCTTTTTTTGAAGAACGATAGAATCGTTCATATTAGGAACTGACTTTATTTTAAAGGCATCTGAAACTGTAGGTGTATACGCTTTCGTAACGGTCACTGTTTCAGTTCCTAAATCTTTTTCATCGTCTTGGGCAAAACTAACGTGCAGGCCAAGAGCTAAAAAAATAAGCGTAATTATATGTTTGTTGTACATAGGTGTTCTTTTACTGGTGTACATGATGTTTAATTAGGATTAACCGATGAATTACTTTGAGCTTCTTTAGATTTGATGATGGCTAGCTCTGCCCTTGCATCAGCAACAATTTCTGGATACTGACTGAAATTGGTAATCACACTTTCTAAAATGTAAGTAGCCTGATAGGCATCTTTTAGCGCATAATAGTTTTTCGCCATTAAGACCAAACCTTTACCACCCCATTCCTTATAAGCCGCATAATCTTTTGCGAGTTTCTGAACGGCCACATTCGAGTTTTCAAAAGCACCGTCTTTATGCTCAAAATAGGCATCATAGTATAACGCTTCTGCAGCGGTCGCGCCAGAAGCAATTTTCAATACTTCGGCATAAGCAGATTTTGCCTTTGCCTCATTGTTGGTTGCAACAGCTGATCTAGCGATCATAATATGTGCATCACTCTTAATACGGTTATCGATATTTGAAGTTGCCAATACCTTATCAGCATATTCTAATGTTTTCGCATAATTACGCTGCCTATAATACCCTTTCATTAAATTAGAGCGTGCAAAGGTTCTATTCTGTTGAATATTCGCCTGACCCTCCAATTTCAACAAATAAGGCAATGCAGTTTCGTAATCGTCTTTACCGATATAAACTTCACAAACTCTTGTCAAAGCCTGTTCAGCATATTCACTGGTGCTTCTATCGGCAACATACTTGTAAAAGGGTATAGCCGATTCTTTTTCTCCTTTTCCGAAGTACAATTGTGCCAAACTGAAATTTGCATCAACGGCATGCAGCCCATTTGGAAATTGCTGAATATAATTTTTATATGCACGTATGGCAGGCTCAACATTACCTTCTAGGTTTTGTTTTTGCGCAGCATCAAAACTTGCATTATCTAGTTCCGTATCGGTTACCTCAACAAAATCAAGACCACGAACCCAATCTGCATATTCGCTAACTTGCCCTAAATCAACATAAACTAATTTTGCCGTAGCAACGGCTTGTATCGCTTCTTGAGTTTTTGGGTAATCACGAACAACCGTCTTAAACTTCACTAAAGCAGTGTCGTTTCTGTTGGCGTTGTAATTAACCAAACCTTGTCTCATTAAAGCTTGTGGCACCAAAGAACTACCCTTGTATTCGTTTATTAAACGATCGTAAGCCTCCAATCCTTTATTCTCTTGACCTTGTGAAATGTAAGTGTTTCCTAATTCGAAAAGCGCATCATCTTTAAAGCTTGATCTTGGATACTGACTTACAAAAGATTCTAAGTTTTCTATTTTACTGCCACTCCTATCCACATAACCATAGCTCATTGCTTTTTGGTACGCTGCATAGTCTTTCTCTGGTCCTGTCAAATCTAACGCCTTGTTATACGTTTCTATCGCTGGCCAATATTTACTGGTCGCATAATAGCTATCTCCTAATCGTAAAAAGCCATCATGTAATTTCTCTACTTCAGCATTACTGTTACCTGTGAATGAATTAAAATGAGTTATGGCATCTGAATATTTTTTCTGTTTGAAGTATGCATACGCTAAACTATAATCTACATCGGCATACATTTCTGTATTCTTTGCTGACGGATTATTTTTAAAAGCAGCAAACCCTTTTACAGCATCATCAAATCGATTTGACAAATAATCCGCTTCTGCTTTCCAGTAACTCGCTCTTGCTTTGAACAACATATCTTCAGCACTCGACAATGACTTAGCTAAATTCTCTGAAGCAGCAACATAATCACCTTCCATAAAAAGTTCGATACCTCTATAGTATGCTACTTTTTGGTAGACCGATTTACTTGCATAGTTTTTATTTTCTTCGAGCAATTTCATAGCTCCGGCAAAGTTCTTTGAAGTAATGTATGAATCGACCAACAAGGTTTGCATTTCTTCTTGGTGTTCGTCGTTCGGGTAGGTTTTTAAGTAATTGGTAATCACCTGTGGTACTGGCTCATAAGCGTTACCCACTTCATAACTCAATCGTGCATAATTTAAAAATGCATCTTTTTGAATTTCTGCACTATAATCCATTTGAGAAGCATTTCTAAAAGCGTTTAGAGCTTCCTGCTTTTTATCCAACTTTAAATAACACTCCGCCAAATGGTAATAAGCATTTTGTGCAACGCTGTTGGTTCCGCCAATAATTTTATTGAATTGAGCAATGGCATTTGCATAATCGCCACCCTTGTAATAGGCATATCCTAAGTAATAGTAATCTGTATTGCTCCACTTACCTCCTTTACCGTTATATTCCTTTAAATAAGGAACTGCATTCTCATATTGCTTAAGATTAAAATAACTCTCGCCAATTACCTTATTCAATTCAGAAACTTCTTTTCTGTCAGATTTTGGCAACTGTTTTTTCGCCAAAACAATTGCTTCTTCGAACTTACCCAGCTTAAAATTCATGTCGGCCTGATAATAACTCAATTTCTCCTCTAGAACATCTTGATCCGTAATTTGGTCGAAACGTTGGTTGGCAGTTTCGTAATCATCTTGCTGATACGAAATATAACCCAAGTAATACTTGGCTTGTGAACCGTAAACTGGTGAAGTAGTTACCTTTTCTAAATATTTTTCAGCTTCTTTCGTTTTACGGGATGAAAACAAAGAATACCCATAATTGAAATTAAACTTGTCCATCTCACCACGAGACAATGACTTCTGGTCTACCTTGTCATACCACTTTAGGGCATATGGATATTTACCAGTTTGAAAATAATATTCTGCTACGTCTGCAAAGGCAGAATTACGTTTTGTAGAGGTAGGATATTTTTCGACAAAATCCTCCATTAAACGATCCGCACCAATTTGGTTAAGTCGTACTGCTGCATTAGCCGCATAGTATGCGCTATTGGCAGCCGTCTCCTCATCTTTTGTAGTTACCTTGACCTTATCAAAAATGGTCTGTGCCGCTTGATATTGTTCGTTGTTGTAAAGCGCTAGGGCGTCTTGAAATGCTTTTTGTTCGTGGGTATAGATTTTAGACTCTTGGGCACTGGTCAAAGCGACCAAACCGAATACCAACGGAATAAAAGCGGTGATTTTTTTAAGCATAGTGTTCTGTTACTATTTAGAAATACCGTTATAACATGTCATAACGACAAAAATTGTACCTAAGTATGTGCAATACCACTGCAAAAGAAAAGAATTTGAAAAAGGGTTCTCTATTATCAATAGGAACTTATTACTTTTATATCAACATTAGCGCTATGAAAGAGATTGTTTTAGAACTTAAGGATGCCTCTATATTTCAAAAAGAGAGTTTGGTTTTGAGCGAAGTGAGTTTAAAAATTGAAAAAGGGGAATTCGTATACCTCATCGGTAAAACGGGAAGCGGTAAAAGTAGCTTCATGAAAACACTATATGGTGATTTACCATTACAAAAAGGTGAAGGTCATATTGTTGAGTTCAACTTAAAGACCTTAAAAGAAAATGACATACCATTTCTTAGACGAAAATTAGGTATTGTTTTTCAAGATTTTAAACTTTTGCCAGACCGAAATATCAACCAAAATATGCTCTTTGTTTTGAAGGCCACTGGATGGACAGACAAGGCGAAAATGGACACGCAAGTATTGAATGTTCTTGAAAAAGTAGGCATGAAAACTAAGGGGTTCAAATTTCCTCATGAACTTTCTGGTGGAGAGCAGCAACGTATAGCAATAGCGCGTGCACTTTTAAACGACCCAGAATTAATTATAGCCGATGAACCTACCGGAAACCTAGATCCACAAACCAGTGTAGAGGTAATGAAGGTATTACAAGAAATAAATAAAGCTGGCCGAACAATATTAATGGCCACCCACGATTACGCCCTAATTCTTAAATACCCAGCTAAAACCATTAAGTGCGATGCTAATAAGGTGTTTGAGGTAGTGCAAAGGGCGGTTTAGGTCATTAGATTTTCATATATAAACCCTTAAGGTTATAGCGAATGAAACCGACAACTGTTGAAGAATATTTTGAGCAAGTAAAAGAAGAAAAGCTAGAAAAATTAAATGAATTACGATTCATATTAAAAAATGTAGCTCCAAATGCTATTGAAATTTTAAAATGGGGAAAACCTGTTTTTAAATCAGAAACTATTTTATTTGCATATTCCGCGCATAAATTACATTTAACTTTTATCCCAACTGGCCCTTCGTTAAAACCCTTTCAAAAAGAACTTGAACCATACAAAGTCAACAAAGATTCAATTCAATTTTTGTACAATGAACCACTACCGGTAGAGCTTATACAGAAAATTGCTAAGTACAGAATAAACGATGTTGAAGTAAATCTAGCAAAGTGGAAGTATTAAAGCGATCCACTTTAATTTTCTTGATTTTAGTAAAACCTTAAAAAGCATTCCTAACAAACATTCTTTATAATTAGGTATAAAGGATGCTTATTTAACGAAAAATAAAAAAACATGATCATAGACGTACATACCCACATCAACAATTACCATGAAGATAGAGTAGTTTCTTTAAACGAAAGTTTAGACAAGCTTTCTGAAAACATGGTAGCCAATAATATCGATTACTCGTTGGTATTAACATCCTACAAGGTCAATGAGCATAGGCCAAGTACGAGACAAGTAGTAGAGGCTATAAAGGGCTATAAAAATCTAGGGGTAGTTTCAGGTGTTAGTTACTTACATTATAATCATAGAGATGTACGCGAAATCAGCGAATACCTTGAAAATGGGTTCATAAAAGGCTTGAAATTCTATCCTGGTTATGAACCTTTTTATCCGAATGATATTCGGTTTAAGTTGATGTATGAAATGGCCATAGAATATGATGTTCCCGTAATGTTTCATTCTGGTGATACTTATGCACCAACCGGAAAAATAAAATACTCGCATCCTATTCATATCGATGATTTGGCCGTTGACTATCCTGACTTAAAAATTGTAATCTGTCATGTGGGTAATCCGTGGATCAAAGATTGTATGGAAGTCGTTTACAAGAACAAAAACGTTTACGCGGATATATCAGGTTTAGTATTGGGTGACTTCTCAGATAAGTTTGAGCGTTACATGAAAAAGGAAATTGAAGAAATGATTACTTATGCAGGGGATCCGAAATACTTACTCTATGGTACCGATTGGCCGATTTCAAATATGAAATCTTATTTAAAATTCATGAATCAATTAGATTTAGCTGACGAAAAAAAAGAACTGATTCTTTGGAAAAATGCGGCAGAGCTTTTCAAAATTGATGTTAATAAGCTTAAGTAGTTGTTGATTGTTGGTCCAATGAAAAAAACATAAACGAAAAGCCTATTTTCAATATTATTTAAGATAGCACCAAACGAACGGCCTACAACATATCGCGAATAGTCAAATTATACTTCCAATGAACAACCCCGAAAAAGAACGTTTAGCCCAACACCAAAAAGACAAAAAAGAATTGCTGTAGTCAAGTTATCTAACTTAGCAGTTTAAAAGAAGGCAAGCAAACAAAGAATCCGTAATAACTTAACTCGATTTATAGTAGTGATTTTATCTGTTATGGCCGAAAAGCCTTCATGGGCATCAATAATCTCTACAATGGTCATGGCGCCTAACAGAAAGAATAGAATTTCAGATATCTCACCTAAATTCTCTTGCAAACTTTCGGTCACGAAATGAATAGATTCCTTTCCAGGAATGCAAGAAAAGCATCCCTTCCAAAAATAAAAACCAACCAGCAAAATGCATCTGTTAATAGGGCTGTAGCAGCTTTATCTATTTTTACAGTATGCTCAAGAGCGATAAATAAATATCCAACGATAAATACAGCAAGTAAAGTCAAATATATAAGGAAGTAAATTAAAACTTAGTTTCAGAATACCCAAGCCCGTATTCTTCGGTGGGATACAAAATACCTTTTTCCAATTTAAAAATAGAATGATAAGGATCATCAATAATATCTAAATGGCCATCTAAATCGGCATAAACAATGTTCGGTCTAGAAAGTGCAAAATGCAAACCAGCAGCAATACCTAAACCGCATTCATCAATACAGCCGACCATTGCATCTAATTTTGCCGCTTTTGCGACCGAGTTAATATGCATACCTACCCAAATACCACCGACTTTCTGCAATTTAATGTTGACCATGTCAACACGTTCATTCTGCGCCAAGCGAAAAGCATCTGTCAATGTTTTTAAACTTTCATCTGCCATTACGGGTATACTTACTTGACCAGTAACTTCCCCTAAGCGCTCCTCAGCTTCAATCTTTGTTGGTTGTTCGAAAATCTCAATTCCAATAGCTGCGGTAGCTTTTACAAAATCTACCGATTCTTTAACAGAATAGCCCTGGTTACCGTCGAACCGTAATTCTACATTCGGATATCTCTCATGAATAGCTTTCATTTTAGCAATATCCTCGTCAAGATTAGAACCTCCCTTAATTTTCAGAATGGTAAAACCTTGTTGAATGAATTCACTAGCATACGATAAGGTTTCTTCTAACCCCATTATACCAATGGTAATACTGGTAGCAATATGGGTGCGAAAACCACCTAAAAATTTATACAACGGAACCTCGGCTTTTTTTGACATTAAATCAAACAAGGCCATATCAACCATTGCCAAGGCAGAAGACCTTTTACCCAATAATTCTTTTAGCTCTAACAACAACAATGCATATGTAAAAGGGTCTTTACCGCGCAAATAAGGAATTATAATATTTTTAATCGCATCGGTAACATCACTAGGTGATTCATTTGTTACCACAGGATCAGGTGCCGCACAACCATACCCAACAATTCTACTATCAGTCTCAATCTTTAAAATAAAATTGCTTGTACGATCTATAGTTTCATATGCAATCGTGTAAGGATCAGATAACTTTAGGTCTAAACGCTCAAAGGAAAGATTGGTTATTCTCATTTTATTTTATTCATCAAAAGTGCAATTAAATCATCTGCACCATATTCCAACACATCGAAAGCAGGCAATTTGGTTTCTAAGGTGATTGCCTTGCAGACATCTAATATTTCATCTTTTTCCATACCTTCATGATTGACCGTAATAGCAATCACTTCTTTCCCGGAAATGACTTGTATAGCATTTATTTGTTCAGCCAACGAATGCATTTTATACCCTGGGAAACCGTCGTACTCTAACCGTTTGGGTGCGTGTTGTAGAATTACATAATCAGGTCTACCTGCAGCTAAAATCTCAAAACCGCCAGGGTATGCTGGGTTCATTAAACTTCCTTGCCCTTCAATTACAATAACATCTGGATCTTCATTTTTCCATGCGCTAACTACGGCATGTTCAATTTCACCAGAGACAAAATCATTAATACAACTATCCATTACCATACTGTATTTGGCACCTTGCATCCAACCGGTTTGTCCGGTACCGATCATTTCAGCTTTTTTTCCTGCTTTTCTAAAAGCGTGTACCAATATCCAAGCCGTAGTACGTTTACCCAAAGCGGAGTCTGTACCAAGGACTGCTAATTTCAAACAATCTACTTTTTCGATATCACCTGTAAAAAAGTGTAATTGGTCACGGTCTGGAGTTTTTCTAATATCTCTAATCTTTACATTTTTCTCTTTTGCCAAAGCAACCAATTCAGGGTCATTGGTTAAAAAATCATGCAGACCACTATCAACATTCCACCCTAGTCGCAAAGCTGTTTTTATAGTACCTTTTGCTTCTTTTGGCAATCTACCACCATCAGGAGCTAAGCCTATCACCAAATAACTCGGTATATTGTCAGTTGCTTTAAGAGCTGCCACTGCTGATTCCATATCCTTAAAAACAGGGATGCCATTTGGCCTGCCATCTAAAACATCACCAGCATCTGAGCCAGCATATTTTTCATCGAGTACACCTACCACTTCATATCGTTCGGTGAAACGAACCAAGCCATGTGCAGTTTTTCCATTTGGCGTATTAAAAGCACCTTCACAATACACAAGCGCCTTACCGTCAATTACTTTTTTCATCTATTTATTTTAATTTTTTGCAGTGAGCACAGCAACAAAACGATCCGGCTCAAAATTTAATTTTTCATCTAATTCTAGAAGTCCAATGAGTCCAGCCGTTGATGCAGGTAGAATTCGAAATCCTTCCTTTTTATATAACAAGGAGGTCATCTCCTTTAATTTTTTATCACTTATGTTGAATGCCTCACCTTCAGACTCACGTAGCGCATATAGCGCCTCTTCCCCATCAAAACTATGCCAATTTATTAAAGGTTCATTGTACTTAGTTTCTTTAATTGCTGCTGGGTTTAAATCTTTACAATGGTCCAATCCCATTAAAAAAGATTCCACTATCGGATTCTTATGTGAAGATGATGCAGCAATCATTTTAGGAATCCGCGATGTTTTCCCTCTTTTATATAGATTTACAAAACCTCTGTAAATTCCTGCGAACAAGGTTCCGTTTGAAACTGGAACTGCACAATATTTCGGGGCGTCTCCTAGATCTTCAAAAATCTCTTGAGCAATCTGTGCGTAAGCAGATATTTGAAGTGGCGTATTTGCTCCGCCAGGATTGGCATCATACCAGCCATGTTTAGCCGCCAATTTGGAGCTTTCGGTGACCACGTCTTCATAACTACCGGGAATACGAATAATTTCGGCCTTTAACGTTTCCATTTCGGTTATACGATCTGTGTGGTATGTTTCCGGTATATAAATCTTGCAAGCTATACCTGCTAAATCGGCTGCCAAAGCCATGGCCACACCGTAATTGCCGCAGGTAGCTAAACTGACTACTTTAAACTCTCTTCTTAATGCATCATACAATTGGGCAAAAGCGATTCGGTCCTTTTGGGTACCGGTCGGGTTATCGCCTTCATATTTTATGTATAATTGCCGAACATCAAATTCA
>TARA_R110002051_G_scaffold53325_2_pt1 | contig 11707 bp, 20 predicted proteins | sample TARA_R110002051 | Tara Oceans TARA_R110002051 (sample SAMEA4397023) | marine metagenome | biome: Polar Biome; feature: [MES] marine water layer (ENVO:01000295) within the mesopelagic zone...; material: water (ENVO:00002006), including particulate matter (ENVO:01000060) such as......
TACACCAACAACAGGTACAGTTCCACCATCTGCGTGGACTTCTATGCCTCCTCCAGTAACATGCATAACCATATCACCTTGAAAGATAGCTGTATCATAATTGTTAGCAATTCTATATCGGCTTTGCCCTCCAGTATAAGGTGTTCCACCTATTCTAGCTACAGGACGCATTCCAAAAGCGGCATCTTTATTTGCCATTTTCTTTCTCCTTATTATTCATTAAAATTGCGATTTTTCCCAAAAGAAACATTAGAGTTTCTCTGAGGCTTTAATTTTGGCATGTTAGGATTGTTTTCTCTCATCCAATCACTATCCACCGCATCCATTTGGGCTTGCGTTTTATTTCTAAAATATTGCTCACGTTGTTCTGCAATTTCTTCAGGAACTCTTGCTAACAATAATCCACCAGTACCTATGACACCAGCGTTTTTACCTTCATCAATAACAGGAGCATCAAAATCAGGAAACTCTTCTGCTTTAACAAGTTCATAACCTTCTCGTCTTCTTTTAAAGACGTTGTTTCGATCATCGTATTCCATAACCGATTCACGTATCCACCTATGTTTATATCCAATAGGTGCTTCAGGTGCATCCAAAGCTGATGGTGGTTTCCACTCTGCTTTTCGCTCTGTTTTTTCACGAGATTGCGAATCTCGACTTTTGCGATCTATATCAGCCATTAGCTTGTCCCCTTGCTTCTATTTTTGCAACTTCTTTTGCATAACGATCAAGAGGAATACTCATCTTTTTCGCAAATGCAACTTGACCTGGTGATAATTCCACCGTTCTTTTTCGCCCAGATTTTACAGACCGTCCATTGGACGTTGCAGAGGCTACGGTTTGGGCGTTTTGCCGCTTCCCCTGAAACTTGTTTGGAAAACTATCTCTCATACGCTTATCTATTTCAGCGTAATAGTCATCAGATGTTGGATCAAATGCTTCAGAGCCAACTAATTGTTGATGTAATCCTTGAGCAGCACCTGTCATAACCATATCAGTACCAAACCAATTATTTGACTTCATCCACGTTTGTAACTTGGGATCAAGGTCTTCTACTTTTTGTGGTTGTTGACGTTGAGATTGTTGCTGTTGTTGCTGTTGTTGTTGTTGCTGTTGCCGTTGTTGAGCATAAGCTTTTTGATTAACAACATCTTGATCAGATCTTGCTTTTTGAATACGAAGTCTTTCTTTTTCAATAGCTAATTTAGCAAGAACATCTTGTGCTTCTGCCATCTTATCTGAATCACCAGCATCATAAGCTTCTTTAAAAAGTCTTTTTGCTTGATCATTTTGACTTTCAACACGAGTTCCATACTCACTAATGTAACCTTGATCTAAGTTAGATATTTGTTGTTTCAGCTTATCGTTTTCTGATTTCTGTTGTTGTGCATATTGCAATGCTGCATTAGCTTCTTCTAAAGCTTGTTTTCTTTTTGCAGTTAATTGATTAATACGTTTTTTAACATTGTCGCTGTACTCACCAAGTTCATCTTGAGATTCTGCCTGAACATTTGTTCGGGATTCTTCTTTTTCAAGAACTGGTATTTCAGTAGTTTGTTCGGTAGAGGAATCTTCCTCTACTTCAACAGAAACTACTTCATTTTCTTCTACAGCATTTTCGTTTTCGTTACTCATATAAACTCTCCAATTATTTTATACATAGGAAATGTCACTAGGGTCAAGTATTGTTGCAATAATATTGTCATCATTTATCAATCTTACCTCTAAATTCTCGACTTTAAAGCGATTTCCTGCATATCTTCCCATAAGAACCCAACTTTTCTCAGAACACCAAGCACCTGTTGGGAATTTCCCAGTATCAGAATAAGCGTCTGGACCAAGTTTAACGACATAGGCAGCTACTGTTGCGAAACTTTCACGATCTCGTGTAGCATCAGGTATAAAAACACCACCTTTTGTTTGAGCAGCCATGTAATAAGGTATAACAAGTAATCTATACCCTACTGGTTGTGGTAATCTTTCCAAAACAGTTGTTTCTATTTTGGAAGGGTCTTTTGAGTTTGGATCGTCTTGTTTTTTTGGGAATCCTTTTGCTACAGCGTCAGGTATTTCCATTGATGCTTCTTTTTTACGTGCATTAGCAAGTCTTTCTGGCACGAATAGTTTTTTAGTCATTTTCAAGCTCTAAGCCTTTCATCGCAGCTTTAATTTCATCTTCAGCATAAGTCATGCCACGTATCTGACCTACAATGAACCGATAGTCTTCTATGGAATCTATCGCACCATCCGAAAGCGAAATCGTAAAATTTTGTTTTCGCTCTCGTATGTTCTTTAACAAATGTTCGGCTAAATGTATCCCGTCCATCTATTTATTCTTTTGATTCATTAGTTGTAATCCTGTTTTACCAAACCTATATCCAAATGAGCTTCCAATGCAAATATATAAACAAGTGGAGAACCAATCAGGTGTGCTCGTATTAAGAAATTCAAACCCATTAGCAACATAAGGTTGGCTAAAAGGCAAGAAACAACCTACTAATATTCCCCCAAAAATAATAGTCCAAAATTCGTCTTTCCATGATCCTGCCATTTGATTAGTGAGGTTTTGCTCCATAAGCATACCAGAAGTGGCTTCAGTCTCGTAAACTTTTGCTTCTGCTTTAGCACGAGCCACCTTTACCTGTGTTTCAGCTTTTTGTTTATCCATTTTACCTTGTATAAAGGTACTCGCTATATTAGCGATAGGTGATATTAAACTAGCTAACATTTCCATCTTCTCCTTGCTTGTCTTAGTCTACTATTTGGGTTTTTAGCTGCTTTTGGAAACTTCTTCATCTGTCCAGCTGATCTGGCACAGTATGATTTACGTCTATTCGCTGCTTTACTGCCTTTTTTTACTTTACCAGTAACAGCAGTTTTAAGTTTAGAACCAGGATTGTCTTTACGATATTTAGCAACACCTTTTTTAGTCATACCAGCACCAGATTTAGTAGGTCTTTTGTGACCCCCACCAATTGTATGACCTTTCATGCTACCTTTTTTTGGTGCCATTGTTACTTACCTTTTTTTATAGCTATCTTATGTGCAGCACTAAATGTTTTACCTAATCTCATTGCTTTACGCATCTCTGTCATATGTTTAGCCGTATGATGAACAGAATGCTTTTTCAACGTATCTTTTTGTCTTTGTGTTAGTTTTTTATCTTTTCCTGCCAACTTTACCTCCTTTTTTAAAACCAGCTTTCATTTTATTATATGCTTGAGGAGTTATAGTAGATTTTTTTACTGACCTAGAAGTTCCTGCTTTTTTTCTTTTATTTATGTTGTCATATAAACTCATAATTATGTTTTCCTCCCTCTTAAATATTTAACTTCTTTTATATTTAATAACTTTTTTAACCATTTTAAAAACATTAATCTCATAATACTTCTTTTCCATCATATCTTTTACCAAGAAGTTCCTCATAATTCTTTTCTTTTGTGCCTCCGTCATAAGCCCAAGCATAACCTTGATCAATCATTAATTGATTAATAGATACAGGAGAACCATCAGCATAAATCCAACCAAGCATTCTTCCATATTTGCCATCTTTTTCTGTTGATATTGTTAATGTTTTAGCATTTTCAAGTTTATGTTTTAAATGCTCTTTAGCTTCAAGACCAAATACTTTTTCTTCGTCATCACTTGTTCGGCTTTCTGGAGTATCTATTCCAGCTACACGAACTCTTTCTTTTTTTGTAAGATTAAATCCTAAGTCAATGCTGACATCTATTGTGTCCCCATCAACAATTTTTACAACTTCTTTTATTTTATATTCATACATCTTCTGACCTTTTTAATAGATATGATCCGTTCTCATTAAAAACAAAAATTGCTTTGTCTTTTTCAGTTTTTTGTTCTAATTCTTTCTTAAATTTATTTCTAAATTTTTTAATTTTCATTTGTATTAATAAAACTTTATGTTCTAAATCCATTAACCTTTTTTATCCAGATTTTGAGGAATGCAATAAGCCTTGACCCAAATTTTGTCTCCAGCGAGGGATTGGGTCCAGTTCTGTGCTCTGATTTTCTGTGCATATCTAAGGCACGTATCCATATCATTGAAATAAACGCTCTCCTGCACTGTACCCGATAAAAAAACTAATAAAACCCATGTCATTTTCGCCTATTGAGAAACATTAGACTGTTGATTCGATGTATTTTGTGTCATACCACCACCAAACATATTACCAAACATACCACCTAAACCACCCATAAATGGATTCATCTGTTGCATATTATTCATACTAGATCCATAGCCACCTCCAAAACCAGAAAGTTGTTGGAAAGGTTGCTGAGTAGGTTGTTGCTGAGTAGGTTGTTGTTGATATGGATATTGTTGCATCATTTGTTGTTGAAGCATCTGACCTCTTCCACTTCTTCCAAACATACCACCCATGCCACCCATAGATGGATTCATCATTCCACCAAACATTCCATGTCCACCATATCCACCATAAGGTGACATACCAAACATACCTAAACCTCCACCATAAGGTGATCCATAGCCACCCATCATAGGAGGTCTTCCATATCCACCACCATAGCCACCGCCCATCATACCTCCAAAAGGTGAACCAAACATACCTCCCATTTGACCCATAAAAGGTTGAGGTTGAAAACGATTTTGATTAAATCGTTGTCGAGCTAAATCCATCGCTTGTTGCGTTGGTTGGTATTGATCTTTCCCTGGTTCAGTAAGTGGTTTTACAGAAGGATCATATGTTAAGCCTAAAGGAGGAGTATCAGGTGTTGGTTGATTTTCGTCAAAATCGGCTGGTTTTGATCTCTCTGTGTTAAATTGATCATAAGCGTGTTTATATCTATTAAAGTCAGATGATCCTCCATATCTTCCTGTAAAAGGATTAAACCTTTGATCCATTGTCCTCATACCTGAATAATTTCCAGCATCTTTGTAAAAAGGAGAATCACGAAACTCATCCATAAATTCATACGTTGTGTTTGCCTGTTTAGGAGGCATACCACCAAAAATTTTTCTTATTTGATCAGGGGAAGCACCACCAAAAATTGATGATTTTGGTCTATCAATACCAAAATCATCATTTAAACCATGCCACTTTCCAAAAGGATTTCTAGTTTCACCTCTCGGTTGTTGAGTTACAGGCTGACCTTGTTTCTGTTGTTGGTTTGTATAATCAGAAGCTGTATGTTGAGGAAAAGGTCCTGTGCCATATTTATGAAAACCATCTGCGGGACCTAAATATCCTGTTGGATGAAACTGTTGAAATCCCATTATTTACCATTCTCCTTTACCCTAGTAAAAGCTGTAGTCCCCATAAAAACAGAAACAATACCTAAATTTGCCACTATATAGGTTGAAAGTAAAGCAGTAACCATCACAACACGAGTGTCTGGGATTATAGGACTCATTGCTAAAACTATCAGCACTATTGATGAAATAGATGAAACCCAGCAGATAAGTCTTTGTTGGTCGTGCATTTTATCATTGTTTTCTAGGCGTACCATCCGCTCTTCACGAGCTATTTCCTCATCCGTAACGATTCCGTCCCCATCAAGATCGTGCTTTAAATATTTACTATCTTTTGAAAGTTTCTTTGTCATACGCTATTTCTTTTTCCTTTTAATCTTGTGTTCTCAAGTAGAACTTTATAATAAGAAGCTGTTAATTGTTTTAAATCTTCTTGCAATAGAAACCTTTGTGTTTTCTCAGCCAACATTTCTCGTCTCAATGTTTCTTCAAAACTGTCTTCATGGTTTTCCCACGTGTTTATTTGTCTGTTAGCCATTTAAAAAATGGTATCCTCTTTGCTGTTCCTTTGAACTCCCTGACCAAATCCATAATAGTCTTTTTTTCTTTTACCCAAGCTTCATTAGCTTCGGTAAAAGGATCATCACCTAAGTATTGACCTTTATCATTTCTAGCTCTTTTTAAATCTACTGGTTCCATTATTACTGTCCCATTCTACGTTGATAAATTAAATACGATAACCAAACAACTCCTATACCTATAATAGTGGCTCCTACAATAATGGAACCCACCTGTAAAATATTTCTTCTTAATTCTTCCTGGGCGTATAAAGTTTCTTGACGTTGCTTACGAATTTTGGCTTGCATTTTTAACAAATCTGACCATGCGTTAGGCCCATGAGTTAGATTTATCCAACTGCGGAGTTCGTCTTCCATAGATTCTGCTTTTTTTTTCGCAGCAAACGCATCCATTGCTTCCTGTTCAACAGAAGAACCTGCAAATAGTTTTTTAAAAATCGGTGGATTGTTTGCCATAGTGACTGAATGATTAACGTCTGAACACGCACCCATCCATTTTCCGATGTCACCATACATAGATTCCACATCACGTCCTGCCTGGAAACCTTTTTTTATGAGCGTAAAAGCGGAACTGGCAGCAGCAATTGCGGTTATAGGGTCCATTAGAAAATTTTACATCGTCTATTTTTTTTAACAATCCCGCCCTTTTTAAAACGAAAGGCTAATTGACCCGTGTAAGGATCAATATCAAAAGGAACAGGACGTTTTTTATTTTCTTGACCGTGACTTAAAGTTCTTTTTATAGCATTAAGATATTTGGGAGGCATACTAATCAAACCTTCCAACTCAGTTGGATGAAAAAAATAATCTGGATTATTAGTTATTTTTTTACCACCCATTAAAAAATGCCTTTATACTTCTTTCCAGAAGTTTGAGATTCAGGAACACCTTGAACTTCTCCACCTCCAAGATAACCTTTAGGCTTAACAGCTCCACCTTTGTTATATTTTTTAGGACCAGCAACTGCTCCACCGCCTTCGTATTTTGTCATTTTTGCATATTTAGCTCTTGTTGGCATTTAACTCTCCTTCTTCTTTGTTTGCCCTTTTTTCTTAGCAATTGGTTTCTTTGGTTCTGGTGCTGGCTTGGCTTTTACTTCACCACTCTCAACAACCTTTTCGACTACAGGCTCAACAACCTTTTCGACTACAGGTTCTGCTACAGATTCGGTAACTATACCTTCTTTAACTTTTCTTCTCTCTACCTTTTTGGCTTTCTCAACTTGGTAGACTTTTGCCATTACTGAACTAACCATTTTTAGACCTCCTACTGTTAGCGTTAAATACTGCAATATCTTTTTGAGCTTCAATACGCTCTTCTGCAATACGTGTCTTATCATCCAATGTCTCCTCTGAAATGTCAATTCTCTGTTGATCGACAAGACGTTGATTTCTTTCTTTTTCACGATCAAACTCTTGTTTCTTTTCAAATTCTTCTGCTTTACGTTCTACATCAGCACCTTTTATAGATAACTCTTGTTTACGTATTTCAACTAACGGATCATCACCTGAAGGTGGAGCGATTGTTTGTGCATACTTTTCTGTCAACTCACCAATAATAACAGCAGCACGATCTTGAACCTGTGATTGCATCTGTTGCATCATTTCAGGGTTTTGTTGCATCATCATTTGTTGTTCTTGTGGAACAGACTGCATAACTTCAGCTTGTGCCATAGATTCTGCTCTTATGCCAATATGTTCCTGTATATGACCTTGTAATGTCATAATGATAGACGAATTAACTTGAGCCACAGGTGTTGACAATATAGCTAAATGAGCCTCTATATGTGCTTCGTGATTCTGATCTGGGAATGCCTGTAATCTTTGCCCTCTCATAGCTTCCTGATTTTCTTTTGCAGGATTAATAGGCATTGGCTGTTGTGGTTGTGGTAATAATTGGTCAATGTTCGACACACCTAAAGCTTCGTACATTTTACGATATGCTTGATACAATCCTTGCCCACCACCATGAATTTCTGGGTTACTTTGAACCAATTGTAATTGTGTTTGTGCTAAAGCAATCCGTTGTGACATTGAAAAAATGTTCGGGTCACTAACTGGAATAACATCAATACGATCATCAAAATCAGTTTGCTTAACCATTGGAGGAGCACCAGGAACCTGATATGGATAAGGAGATGAATTTTTAGCAAACACTTGAGCTAATAATTTAAACTCTTGTTTTTGCGAATAATGCAATCTTTTGTGGATAGCACTCATTACTTGTGTTCCACGTTCCATAATAGCCATTGTCGTACCAACAGGTGTTTCACCACCCATTTCACTAATCTTCATGTCTGCCATAGAAGCAAAACGTCTGCCTGATTCAATCAAAGTACCAAGAAGTTGATATAAAGTTCCAGAAGGTTCTTTAAATGGTAATGGCATCAATGATTGTCTAATATCCATACCAGCAACATCAATATCTCTAAACTCACCTGGTGATAAAGGTGTATCTTCATCTCTTATTCTAGCACCTCTTGCTTTAAATCCAGCAGGTAAGTTACTTAATGTTCCAGCATCAATAAGTTGTCTTAAAAGACTTGTAGATGCTTTAGAAAGACCTCCAATCATATGTGTCAATCCAAACCCATAGAAACCCAGACCAGGAAGAAACTTGTAATGCACAAAGTATTGCTTCTTACGCATTAATGGATCTGATTCTTCATAATTTCTTCTTATAGAAAGTATATCACCTGTTTTCTCAAGAATAGACACAATATAAGGAAATTTTAAACCTGTTGGCTCACCTTGCTCATCTAAATCTTCAAAACCTTCTAAATCAAGATTAGTATGAACTTCATGGATAACTAAATCTTCATCACTAGATGCAGGAGACATTCCATCTACTTTATCAAGTTCACTTTGAATACCTGTGTAATCTGTAGAGCTTGAATTAGATGATGGTAAATCAATATCTTTATAAAAACCTGTAATTTGCAATTTTCTAATGTCATTCTCACTCATTGTCACAACATGCGTAACACGACTTGCTGTCAATAGATCAGTAGCAGAATAAGGAACAATAACATCTTCGGCATGAACAAACTTACTTACAGCTCTTTGCAATAAAGGATCAAAATAGATTTTTTTAAATGTTGACCCTACAATGGGAAGATAAAATAACATTTGATCTAATTCTGGGTCAAATTCTTCCATAGTACATGTAATTTGATAATTCATGTAATTCTTAACTCTTTCGGCCTGTTGAATAACCTCTGGAGTTTCTTGACCCATAACATGAACCCTTACAGGTCCTCCTGCTGGCAATAATTCACGATAAGCTTGTGACTGAAACTGTGTTACGGATTCTGAAAGCAACGGATGAACAACACCTGTTGCACCTTCAAATGGCTCACTTCTATCTTGATATTGAACACCAAGAAGTTCTAATCCAGATTTATAAACCTTTTCCCATTCATCACGAGAAGATACATCATCTTGAATGGATTGTGTTAAATCATCTGAAACTCTACCTAATTCACCTTCTTCAACAAAATCAGCTAAATTAGCATCAAATGGTATCTGGTCAGTTGGCATAGGTGCTTCTTGAGGAAGTTCGCCTACAAGAGCACTGCCATCTTCCATCTCCATAACATTTGGATCGGCTGGCATCTCAACGACATCAACAGGTACGTCTGGAATTTGCCCTAGACCTTCTGGGATTATTGGTTCGCCACCTGGACCTAATGGGATCTCAGCCATGTAAACTCTCTCCTAAATCAAATATGTTAATATTATCCAACAAACTTACTCTTCCACCTTCTTTATAAGCACGAGTTGATATTTTTGACAAGGATTGGTTTACAGGAATCATTGAATGTGTGTTATTTAAAAATTCATGCCAACCTTCCCATGTTATAGTATCAGGTTCTAAACCAAATTCTTTGGCAACAGATTTAAAAGCAGGTATGGTTGTTTTCTCATATCCTTTTTGTAATGTATTTCCCTTTTCTACAGAAGGGTCCCAATCATACTTTCCTCTACCACCAGCATTAATATAAGCCCGTGAGTTTGGTAACACTACACCATCTAATCCTTTATCAGCAGCGACTTTTAATAAATTTCTTGACAAAGCTTTAGTCCATGCAAATTGTTCATCTAAAGGTCCATGAGGAGGAGCATCTGAAGCCTGTTGTGCTTTTGTGTGAGCTTCCATAGCTTTATCTTGAAGCAATGAATATTCGTCCAATTTTTTTAACATACCTTTATTAACTGATTTTCTTATTGAGGCTGAAGTTCTATCTTGTATATTTCCAAATGATTCTGGTGCTAGTTCTGGGAAAGCTCCCAGTAGTTCTTCATTATCTTTGTTTCTTTGCATTAAATCAAATAATTCATCTGCTTTTTGACTGTTTGTACTATTAAAAGCATTACTGGTTTTGTAAGCAAAGTCTGCCAAAGAATTTGGAGAAACAGGGGGAATAGTAGATCGAGATAAAAACATTAAACTTTCAGTAAGGTCACTTGGTGTAAAATTTGGGTTTTTTAATACAACATCGGATACAATTTGATTTATTTTTTTAGAATATGGTGAAGTAATAAGATCATTTTCTGTTAAAAAATCCAAATAAGCATTTTCATATTTTTTGATTCTGTCAGTTAATAAACTACTAAAAATGCCTAAATTATCTCTTTCAAACATGTCTATAAATTTAGATAGATTAGACGAATGGGCAAAGCTTTTATTATTAGTGTTTGTTTTTCCAGAGCCAATTTTTTCTAAAAAATATTTTTGTAATTCTTCTGTTTTTTGCACAGCCTTATCTACGTCAGGGCCTAAAACTTTAGATATATTATTAGTATCAAAACCTGAAGCTATTTCCCCCTTAATTATAGCACCAATATCATATTTATTACCTGAAGCTTCATTTGCTTTTTCAAAAAGCTTTTTCATTTCTGGAGGATCAGGTCGATAACCTACACCAGGTTTTTCTGATGTTCCTTTTGCTTTTGTATGGCGATCTGACTGCATTTCTTCTATAACAAGATATTTTTTACCATTAGGATGCTTTCTTACAGAAGTTCTCGCCCATGCAATGTGACCATCCATTAAATTATTTTTATCATCAGGACTTATCTTAAACTCATGGGTGCCTTTAAAGTCAGATTGATCATTTAATGTAACGATACCATAATCTAAACTTTCTTTTTGTGCCAATCTTTCACCACCTATCCTTTGTTTAGTATTATACATTTGATCTCGTCCATCTATGTTTCCTCTGTCTTTATGTGGAATATCATTGAGAAAACGATTTCTACTAACAACTTTGTTTTGATTAAATTTATCAGTAAGATTTGACATTTGATCTACGTTATTAATTTTAAATATTTCATCAGAATTTTTTAAAACATTTAACCCTGTAATATTTAATTCTTTATCTTTAATACCGCCATCTTTCAAATTAGCATTTTTAATTAGGTTGTATAAATCACTTCCTTTTATTCCATCAGGATTGTTTGCTAATGCTTCATTTGTTAAAATTTCAGACCTATAATGTAACGGGGTTTCATAGTCAATTTTTTTCTCTAAAGGCATTTCTGTATTATATTCAACAGGAATTGCATTAAGATTTCTTTGTTGTGGATCACTAGAAATATTTTTTTGAGCTGGGTTTACCCATTCTTTACCATCAAATACAAGTTTCAAACGTGCAGTAATCATCTTAGCAATATCTTCTTCAGGAAGCTTATTGTTGTTCATCATTTTCGTTGCGGCATTATAAATATCAGGGCGTTCTTCTTGAAAACTTTTCACTAGATTTGTAAAATCTTGTGCATATTCACCTTTAGTGGGAATCGTTTTAATTGAATCTAAACCTGTTTTTGCCAGCATTTTAAAAAATCTTTGAGTGTTTAAGGGAAGTTTCATGCCAGCACCAATAGCTAAAGCAGGAATT
>TARA_R110002051_G_scaffold203371_2_pt1 | contig 11694 bp, 15 predicted proteins | sample TARA_R110002051 | Tara Oceans TARA_R110002051 (sample SAMEA4397023) | marine metagenome | biome: Polar Biome; feature: [MES] marine water layer (ENVO:01000295) within the mesopelagic zone...; material: water (ENVO:00002006), including particulate matter (ENVO:01000060) such...
CTCAATCGCGGTGAGCTGCTCGCCTCGGTGAGGTATCTGGAGCAGCGTTGGCAGTGGTCGCGCAGCAAAGTACAGCGGGACATCAAACGATTCATAAGTGAGACACTAATCGAGCCCCTAAGTGAGACACCTTCCGGCACAGTCTATCGCATAGTGAACTATGACCGTTACTCGGTTTTCAACAATGACAAGTGGGACACCAAGCGGGACACCAACCGAGCAGAAAGTGGGACACCAACCGATACTAATACAAACATTACTAACAAACATTCTAAACAATCATTAATACCAATATATCCATCTGAATTTGAAAATGACGTTGAGGAGCTGCTGAGTACTTCGCCTCCAGTTTCTACTCCGGGACGAGAGAGGTCCGACGAGGAACTCGCGGTGATCGCTGATGAGGTTCTCGGACTCGGGAAGCTCAAGAAGAATGAGAAGTCTTTGAACAGGATGGTCGTCAGGGAATGGAGATATCAATCGAGCGGTAGAAGCGACATCGATATCGAGAGCGCGATACACGGCCTGCGATTGATGATCGAGCAAAGGCGACCAGAAGTCGAACGCTATAAACCCGACCAAGGATACTCACTCGCAGTACTTCGGATGAAGGACAAGGATAGCGGCCAGCGCAGGGAGACACAGACACTGTACGAGCAAGGCGACGGGAAGGCGCTACGAGTTCTGTTCGATGTCGCCCAAGAGGCGTGGGTGAGTCATACGCAAACGTATCAAGTGAATACGAAAACGTATGATGGGCTGGGGAAGCTCGGAGCTGACATCGAGGTACACGCATAATGCCAGGACAGAAGATTACGAGACGGGCGATAGCAACGCTCGATAAGATCGGGGAACGAGTGGTCTTTGATGTCTACGTGCAAACCAGGAGCGTGCTGCGATGTATCGAGGCGCTCGACCTGACGTTCAGCAAAGACACGTTCTATCGATGGCTCGACGCAGAAGAGGGACGCAGAGAGCGATGGAGTACGAATATGAAGACCATATCCCAGGACTTGGTCGAGGAAGCTCTGGAGATCGCGCACAACGTCACAGAGAAAGATGAGGTGCCAGCTGCTAGGCTGAAGGTTGAAACCAACCGGTGGACTGCGTCGAAGTATGACCGCAGCCGGTTCGGGGATAGCAAGGACGGTATCGTGGCCGTGCAAGTGAACGTGAGCCCTAACGAGACGTTCCTCGGGGCGCTAGAAGAGCTTGAGAGGATACAGGATGCTGAGATCGTGGAGGAAGAGGAATGAGTTGGGAAAGCGCGAAAAGAGACATCGGTCTCTATGCGCGTAGGCGCGAGGTTGGCGGGTTCGGAACCGGCAGTTCAAAGCCAACCCGGTTCCCGAACCAACCGGAACCAGGCCAAGCTCGGGTTCAAATGGTTACACAAACTGTTACACAGTTTTCTCAGGGCTCCGTAAGTCCATGAACAGCAACACCTTAGCATCGAGGGAGCGTCTGCTGAGGCAGCAGACGTCCTCTGGGCTCGGCGCAGCTCGGGAACCAATCGATCCGCAGCACCCCCCCCCGGCCGACATCCGGCGGGGCCGTGCTCGTGCAGCTTCTCACACACCGAAGAAAAAATTTTGGAGGTCTGAATGACTGTTGAACCCACCCAAGCGTACCGCACCAAGCTGATTGCGGATCTCAGGGCGTTTGCCTTGAAGCGTTACGAGCCCAGGAGTCCTGAGCGCACGCTAATGATTGCGGCTGCCGAGGTGTTGTCCCAGTGGCCTGTGAAGTCAAAGCGCCGTGCGTCTAAGAAGGCTACATCGAAGTGAGATACGAACCCCTCTCGTTGAGCAGAATCATCTCTGTCTCTGTCGGGGGTGCTGGTGTACTGGGTTGGTCCCCCAGAAGCGCACCGCATGGTACCGAGGAAGATCCAACGAGCAACTCGGTGCTTTTTTATGGCTAAGAAATATCGCATCCTGGCTGGTGGCCCGACCCGAGAGCGGGAGAGCGATTTATATCAGCTGCACAAGCGCGGTCTCGAAGCGCAGCGCGATGATCGTTTCAACGTTCAGCTCACGCATGAGGAGGTACGTCCTCCCGAGTCGGATGGTCCCCGCTGGACGCTGGACAAGATCGATGCTGTGGCTCGCGTGCGTCAGAGTTTTATGAATGAAGCGCACCCGCTACACAATCGATTTGACGGGCTGTTCATGGTGGACTCCGACGTGATTGTCGGGTCGGGTGTATTGGAGCGTATGTGGGCTGTGAACGCTGCGGTCGTTTATGGTGTCTTCTGGACCCAGTGGCCTGGGTTCAGTGCCGAGCTACCGCAGGTTTGGGACACGCATCCTTATGGATTTTACACCGACGCATTGAAGGAGATGCTGCTCGCGAAGAATGAGGTGCGCGAGTACCCGGTGTTTGGTGGTGGAGCTTGCACGCTGATCCGTGGCAGGGGTTTCGACGCGCACTATCACCCGCTGCTCGATGGCCTGCGCTATGCGGACGGCATGTGGAAAGGCGAGGATCGCACGTACTGCTTGGGTCTCGAAGCCAGGAGCATACGCCAGGTCGCGATCACGGGTCTCCCGATCCTGCATTTGTATGACGAATCACAGCAGACTCCAGCTGCTCTAGCTGAAGCTCGCGAACTCATTGGTCTGGAAAAAAATGAATCCAATTCTGAACTTTGATTTGAGCGCCGAGGCGTATCACGCCGAAACCGAGTGCGCCTCGAACTCTAATCTTTCGCTCTTGAAGCGTTCGCCGATTCACATGAAGTGGGCCCAAGCGAACCCTGTCGAGTCTCCTGCTATGCGGCTCGGCACTCTAGTGCATCATGCCGTGCTGGAGGGCGACTCATTCGATTTGCTTTATGTGTCTGGCCCCGAGGGCGACCGCAGGAAAAAGGATGTACGTGATGAGTGGGCGTACATGATCGAGGAGCATGGTGCGGACTATGTGTTGAAGCCTGACACCTGGACCCAAATCCAGGCGATGAGGGACGCGATCAGCTCACACCCGGTCGCGTCGAGTCTACTGCTGCCGGAGTACGGTTGTCGAAACGAGGCTTCTTGCTTCTGGGACGACGAGTACACGGGCGTCAGGTGCAAGGCTCGCCTCGATGCGCTGCCTGTTGACGAGAACTCTGGCGTGATCTGTGATCTAAAGACGACGACTGACGCAAGCGCGGAAGCGTTCACTAAGGCGGCCTTTAATTTTCGATATTTCCAGCAAGCGGCCCACTACCTCGAAGCGTGGAAGGAATGTGGTGACGACGACAGGCTTGATTTTTTATTCGCTGTGGTCGAAAAGAATTCACCATACGGGGTGAGCGTGTTTCAAATGTGTGAGGCGAGCATCGCGCTCGGGCGCAGAGAACTCGACCGCTTGTTGCAGGTCTGGCAGGCGTGCGACGAGGACGGCGTGTGGGCTGGCTACCCGACGCACGTACAAGAACTCAGCCTGCCCGCCTACGCTTTTACAAGAGAACTCGAATAGGGGGAGATATTATGTTAGTTGTCGGCTACCTCATAGCCATCATAACAGCGAATTTAGTGGTCGCGGTTTTTGGCCCATCTGCTTCGGTTTTAACCGCTTTTGTCTTGATCGGGATGGTGATTACCGCTCGGGACCGACTACATGACCGCTGGGGAGATAATCTTCGCCGGAACATGGGTGCGTTGATTCTCGCCGGTTCCGGCATCAGTTGGATGCTCGGTGGGGCTGTTCAGCAGATCGCACTCGCCAGCGGGGTAGCGTTCTTGGTTTCGGAAACCGTAGACGCTTTGTTGTACCACTATCTCCGCGACCGAAGTTGGTATCATCGCGTGAATGGGAGTAACAGTGCCAGCGCATTAGTTGACAGCATTTTATTTCCGTGGATCGCGTTTGGTGGTGTGATGCCGCTGATCACGCTGGGGCAGTGGACGGCCAAAGTGTTTGGTGGTGCAATCTGGAGTTGGGTGTTGCGCCCTAAGCGGTGGGTGATTGCTGTCGGCTTATTGTCGGCAGTGGTTCCAATTCAAGCTCAGACTCTGTCGGTGGGTGCTGGCGAATTTCATAACAAATTCGTCACCCAGACAGTGATCGAGGCGGTGGTGCTAAGTCCTAAGTTCCTGGGCTTTCAGCCTAATGCGATCATTTCATGGGATCTCCAAGGCGACGGTCGTCCAGTGCTGTTGCCACAACTCGGTCGCGATCTACCGATCTCTAACTATCCGGTAATCGTCGGGGCCGATGTCGGAGTGTCTGCTGGGCCGTTTGACGATTATACAAATTGGGAGCCGCACGTTTCAGCCCGAGTTCTCGCGTTCATTCGAGGACCGTTGAAAGCAATCACGATCATGTCGTGGCAGCCGTGGAACGATTGGAGCAACGCCGTCGTGGTCAAGCTCGACTACACGGTTTGGTGAGGGTGTTTATGGGGGAGTGCCACGGCATTTGGATACCACGTCTTCGGGAGTTGGAATGGGGGCGAATGTTCGTTGCACGGACGTGCGCCGTAAGTCTCTATCCAGGTGAGCTATGGGGATTTGACAACGGCGCATACCGTGATTGGGTGCGCGGCGAACCATTCAACGAAGCCGCATACCTGAAATCCCTAAAAAAAGCCGAAAGGGCCGGTGTTCCAGAATTAGCGGTTCTCCCCGATATAGTGGCGGCTGGTCACCGGTCGCTAGAGTTTTCGTATAGTTGGCTCGATCGCTTGCCTCGCCATTTTCCGTGGTATCTCGCAGTCCAGGATGGTGTCGATCCCGGCGACATCGATTGCGATCCGCTGGCTGGTATTTTTCTTGGGGGCACTAATCAGTTCAAAGCGACAGCTGGAGAGTGGAGGCGGTTTGCTCACCGTAACGGCCTAAAATTCCACTACGGACGATGCGGCACCAGAAATAAGTTGGCCCACGCTCGCCACGTCGGAGCCGATAGCATCGACAGTGCGCTCCCGCTGTTTTGCCCGCGCAGATTTCAACAGTTCAAGATTGAAGTCCAGAATGGACCGCAACAGGGAGACTTGTTTTGGGAATCACCGTAGCCACGATTGTCAGGGACGAGAGAAGGCGCTTCCTGCCGAGCGCACTCGAATGCTGGAGTGAGTTCGCGGACAGGATCGTCGCGGTCGATGACGGCTCGAAGGATGGCACGCATCAGCTGCTCGAAGAACACGGCTGCGAAGTGTACCGCGAGACGTTCGATCTTTGGGGTAACGAGACCGCCGCCAGGAAATTTTTGTGGCAAAAAGCGGTCAAGGACTCCGAGTGGGTCATTCACATCGACGCCGACATGGTTCCGGCGAATAATTTTATAGACGCTCTAACGGGCTCACTGGTCGGGTTCAGAGTCTATGACCTCTGGGACGACGAGAGGCGTTACAGGAGCGATAGGTGGTGGACAGGGCATCGTAGGCCCTACTGGACGGCTGCGAATGTTCATAAGCACCAGGACGCGAAGTGGGTGTGGGGTGACGCCGGGATTCATAGCGGTCATCTGCCCTTGAACGTGCGCGAGCAGCTCGGCACTTCGCACCCGGTCGCCAGGGAATGCTCGATGCTGCACTATGCGTATTCACGGCCCGAACTCAGACGCACCAAATACGAAAAGTACATGGCGGTCAAAGAGCAGCTCGGCCCGCGTCAGCTGTTTCACGCGCAATCGATCATCGACGAGATGCCGCGCCTCGAAACAATGGCCTTCGAGCCCGAGTGGGAGCTTCAATGGACGACACCGTAGCGCTCACGATTGCACTCGCGAAGCTCCAGAAGGACGCGAACTCGTTCGTGCGCTCGATGTTCAAAGCCAAGCCCGATCCGTGGCAGAAGGAGGTGCTGGACACGATCTCGACCGGCGAGCGTCAGATATCGATCCGCTCAGGGCACGGTGTAGGCAAGACGACGCTGCTTGCTTGGACCGCGATATGGTTTCTGATGACGCGATTGCACTCGAAGGTTGTGATTACCGCGCCCACATCGAGCCAGCTCATGGACGCACTGCTGCCGGAGATGAAAGCGTGGATCAATAAGATGCCCAAGCAGAATCGCGACTACTTGAACGTCAAGCAGGACAGAATCGAACTGGTGGCTGCACCCGAGCGTAATTTTATCTCAGCTCGTACATCGAGGGCTGAACAGCCAGATGCCCTCCAAGGCGTACATAGCCGATGGACCCTACTTCTATGCGACGAGGCCAGCGGGATACCGGACGCGGTGTTCGACGCATCCGGCGGCTCGATGTCGAGCGAAAACGCGCAAATGATCCTGGCCGGTAACCCGGTACGCTCCCAGGGCCTGTTCTGGAAGACGCATACGCTGCTCCAGGATCGCTGGAAGACGTTTCATGTCAGCTGCCTCGACTCGCCTCGCGTGACCCAGGACTACATCGACGAGAAAAGGCTTGAGTACGGCGAGGACTCGAACGCATTTAGAGTGCGCGTTCTGGGCGAGTTCCCACTAGCCGACGACGATACCGTGATCCCAATCGAGCTGATCGATACCGCAGTCGGCAGGGACATCGAACTCGACGCCGAAGCCGAAGTGATCTGGGGGATCGATGTCGCCCGGTTCGGCTCCGACCGATCCGCACTATGCAAGAGAGCCGGCAGGGTCGTTACAGAGCCTGTGCAGCTGTTCAGCGGCAGCCACGACCTGATGGCGATCACCGGGTTCGTGAAAGCCGCATACGATGCAGCTCCCTATGATCGCAGGCCGTCGGAAATCATGGTTGACGCGATTGGCGTAGGCGGAGGAGTATGCGACCGGCTGATCGAGCTGGGTCTGCCGGCTCGCTCGATTATGGTCTCCGAGGTCAGCTCGCTCGGCACCAACTATCACCGGCTGCGTGACGAGCTGTGGTTCAAGGCGAAGGAATGGCTCGCAGGTCGCGATGTGCGGCTGCCGACCGATGCGACATTGACGCATGAGTTGGCAATTCCAAGGTTCAACTACACATCGAGCGGCAAGCTCAAAGTTGAATCGAAGGACGAGATGCGTAGACGAGGCAATCGGTCACCTGACGCGGCAGATGCGTTCGTGCTGACGTTCGCGAGTGAAGGTGCAACCGCTCGCCACGGCTACCGCAGCAGCTGGAACAAATCAGTCAAGCGGGAACTCAAATGGATTAATTGACATGGCTAAACTATCGACGAAGAAACGCAAGCGCCTAAAGACTTCATCGTTCGCGCTCAAGAAAGACCGGGCGTACCCGATCAACGATCTCGATCATGGCAGAGCCGCGCTCAGGTTGCTGCACAACGCGACCCCATCCCAGCAGACTACGATCAAGGCTGCGGTCTACAAGAAGTTCCCGAGCTTGAGGCCGGATAAGGGCAAAAAAAAATAGGACCGAGGGGCGTATGCCCCCCAGCCCTATCACCCTTCCGGCGGGTGACCCGAGTGGCGGCTCGTGGACGCTAATCGCGCCCGCGAGTCTGATATCCCTATCAGACACGAGCCGCCACTCAGGCTCCAATCCAGGTCAACCGGTCGCTGCTGACGCGGCGAGCGTAGCGGCGAGGATGTTCTCCTTGTCGGGAACCTGGTAGCACGCACGTAGCGTGTTCGCGTCCTTCCAACCACCAGCTGCTGCGATGAACGCATCAGGCACTCCAGCCGCTGTGGCCCGCGTCACATAGGCGCGGCGGTAGGCGTGCCACAGGGTGCGCTTCTGTGGCTCCAGCCCCGCGAGTTCCTCTGCGTTCTTTAGCCACTCGCGCAGCCGATCAACCGAGATCGCCACATTCGGATTCTTGGGCGATGGGAAGAGGAGTGCGTCACCGATTAGTGGACGCCTCGCAAGCACGCGGTCGATAGCAGATCTCGCCCTGGCCGATAGTGGAGCATGACGCTCCAAACCCTGCTTGTCAGTCGAGCCCGGCCAGACAATCGCGCCGTCCGGTTGGGTCTCGTTGCGCTCCAGGCGCAGATCCGAGTAGCGCAGCTGCCGCACCGCGCTCAGGCGTCGGCCTGTCTCGCAGATGATATCGAAGAACTCGGAGAAGAAGCTCACCACGGTGACCCATTTGCCGTCCACCAATTCGATGGTCTTGATGAGGTCGGTTACGCCGCGAATCGCGTTGATGCGATTCGTGCTGGCCGCAACCTGGACCGGCTCGGACTTCGGGGCGTTGAACGGACTGTTCTTGCCGCTGGGTAGAGGGTTGTCAAGCAAAAGAGGCTGGCCGTTCCAGTTGGCGAAGCGACCGTGCCTAAAGACCGCACGCAGGAACTTCGCGTCCTGCTCAAGAGCGCGAGAACCGATAGGCTTCCTGTCGCTCGATGCTACCTCACGGCCTCGGGCGTCGATGACGCCGAGCTGCCGGTCTCTCTGGTAGTCCTTCCACTCGCTTATATCGAGCTTGGTCGGATCGAAGTCGTGACCGAACACGCGCAAGAACAGCTGCGTGCGCTTGTGGTCTTCGTTGTAGCAAGTGCAGCCGCCTTCTAGGTCCGTGACATCACCGTCGCAGAGCTTCGCCTTCGCGGTGTCGCGCTTTACGGCACTGCGCTTCGCGGTGTTGTCGGTGAGGTACCTCAGTAGAACCTGTTCGAGCGTAACCTTGCGGTCGGACAATTGCACTTTGCCCTGGGATAGCTCGTAAGCCAATCCCCGTGCCTCGGCTTTGGCTTTCTTGAGATCGAAGTGTCCGAGGCTTCTGGTCTTCTTCGATTCCGTGAGCGGATTCCAGATTTTGAGCTGGTAGCTCTTTTTGCCCCTGGCGCTCCGCTCGATGACCGAGCATGACGCGCCGTGGTCACCGGTCTTCCATACTCTTTTAGCGTAGTCTTTCATCATTTCTCCTAGCGAAAATTTGGTCAGTCTTTCCGTACTACTGCGAGCGCGTCCTTGATCACATCGTGAATCGTGAGTTTGGAATGGATCGCTCGTCGTATCCATTCGCTGGTCGATATCGATGCTCCCATCTGTTTAGACTCTAGTTCAGCAGCTCCCTTCACCCGGTTCCATAACTCGTCGGGGATATGCAAGTTGCGTCTGGTCATACCCCCTCCCGGTTGAGCCCAATGTTGTCTAGCCCGTCCAGCCTTCTCTTTTTCTCTTCAAGAGGAAGCTCATCCCAATCTTCGGGGAAGTCTAATTCGGGGACAGTCCGGTAAAATCGGGCACGCTGCTCGATGTTCTCTCCTGAGTCCGCATCGCCCTCGACTGCGGCAAACATCGCGGACACCGCTGATACCAATTTTAGTGGGTCAGTCATTAGTTGCTCCTATCTGAGTCTTCGATTGTGCTACCAGAGTTAGCGGCCCTTTAACCCGCTCCGGCGAAGCTGTCCGCAACCTCTGGTGCGGCGCTTGGTGACCGGAGCAATGGGAGTGGCTATCGATAACCACCTATGTCAATCAACAGGGTAAATATACACACCACCTACACACCTACGCAATGACGTAGTAGACACGGGGTTGGGTAAATAGTTAGTTGTCCGGCAGGGGTCATATTCTGACGGGATAGCGTAATGCCGGAAATGCTCGAATTGCAGCAAGAATCACAGATCGATATGCAGATGGACGAGGAGGAAATGCAGCGTGTGGTGCGCTCCTCGATTGAAGACGCCGTACAGTTCATCGAGGACCAGCTGACGAACGAGCGCGAGAAATCCGCGAAGTATTATCGAGGCGAACCACTCGGCAACGAAGAGGACGGCCGGAGCCAGGTCGTGTCCCGCGATGTAGCTGAAGCGGTACACCAGATCATGCCGTCGCTGATGCGCGTTTTCTTTTCGAGTGAAACCCCATGCGAGTTCGTGCCGCAAGGCCCGGAAGACGTGGCCCAGGCAGAGCAAGCGACAGACATGGTTAGCTACGTGGTCAACGAGTCAGAAGGCTTCGACGCATTCTACGCGGCCTTCAAAGATTCGCTGTACCAGAAGATGGGCATCATCAAGTACTGGTGGGACGAAGGCAATGAAATCACCTACCACACCTTCACCGGGCTCACTGACGAGGCGCTCGGGTTGCTCCTCGAAGAGGACGGCGTCGAAGTCGTGAACGCGGCCTCTACGCCGGACCCGATTGCCGTGCAGATGGCCGAAGCCCAGGGTGTGCCGATGGAGCAAGTGCCACCCGAGATGATCCCCTCGGTCCACGATGTGAAAATCCGAAGGAGAAAAGCGAAAGGGCGAGCGCGGCTCATGGCGGTTCCCCCGGAAGAGTTCCTGGCCGACCCGAGAGCGAAGTCCGTGGACGAAGCGTCTCTGATCGCGCACCGGAGCTTGAAGACTTTAAGTGAACTCGTCGCGCTCGGCTACCCGGCTGAACTCGTCGAAGAGCATCTGACATACGACGGTGATTTCCTCTGGGACAGCGCCCAGGAGACACGCCAGGATTGGAGCTTCAATTACGGAACTGCGGTATCGGCGCAAAAGCGTGCGCTCTACGTGGAAGCGTATATTCCGGTTGACCTCGATAACGATGGATTCGCTGAAGTGAACCGTTTCTGTACACTCGGCGATTCGTACAAGGTAGTGCGGGCAGAACCGTGGGGCGGCGAGATTCCGTTCGCGGTGTTCGTGCCCGATCCGACGCCGCATTCGCTCTGGGGCTCGGACATAGCCGACCAGGTCATGGACATCCAGCGGATCAAGACCATGCTACAGCGTGGGCTGCTCGATTCGCTCGCATTGACCCTCGATCCTCGCATCGAGGCCGTTGAAGGCCAGGTCAACATGACCGACCTACTCGACTCGGCAGCTGTCGGAGGAATCGTGCGCGTGCGGGCTCCCGGAATGCTCAGGGATCGGATAACTCCGTTCGTCGGCAGGGACGCACTCGGGGTGATCGGCTATTTCGATGAAGTCAGGGACGCTCGAACAGGCCAACACAACCTTGCCCTGGAAGCTGACGCGCTACAGTCAACAACGAAAGCAGCCGTCCAAGCCCAGGTTGAAGGTTCGCGCCAACGTCTCGAATTGATTGCACGTATCTACGCCGAAAGCGGCTGTAAGCGCATATATCGGGGCCTGCTGAAGTTGTTAGCCAGGCACCAGGACAGACCACGCATGGTCAGGCTCAGAAACGAATGGGTCGAAATCAATCCAGCCGTCTGGGACACATCGATGGACGTGACCGTAAACGTCGGCACCGGAGGTCTGGTTGAAGACCGCGTGGCGGTTCTTCGCATGACGCTCGACGCGCAACGCGAGATCCTGACCTTGATGGGCATCGACAACCCGCTCGTCGGCTTGGGCCAGCTGCGGCATACTTTGGGCAAACTGCTTGAGATCAACGGCGAAAAGGACACTTCCAGGTACTTCCGGCCACTCCCGCTCGATTACGAACCACCACCACAACCTGAGCAGCCCGACGCGGCGGTTATGCTCGCGCAGGCCGAGATGGTGAAGGCTCAGTCAGACGCGATGAACGACCAGGCGAAACTGGAGCTTGAGAAGAACAAGCTCGTCATCGATCTCAAGGAAATGGAGCTGAAGTACGGGACGATGATGGACGTTGCAGCGATACGAGGAGTAATCGACGCCCAAAAGGCGATGTATAAAATCGAAGAAAAACTGGTGCGCTGATGGCGAACAACCTGGGTCTGTTGATGGGCCCGTACAACCAGGCTCGCACCGACAGTGCGCCCCCCGGACGGACTGCCCCGGTGGTTCGCCTGGGACTTACCTACGGTGACGCGAACAGGGGACCGTGGTATCCATCAGAAAGAGAACGCGAGCGTGTCCAGAGGAAAGCAGAAAGGGACCGCAAAAAGCGTGAGCGCCGCCAAGAG
>TARA_R110002051_G_scaffold35147_2_pt1 | contig 11692 bp, 9 predicted proteins | sample TARA_R110002051 | Tara Oceans TARA_R110002051 (sample SAMEA4397023) | marine metagenome | biome: Polar Biome; feature: [MES] marine water layer (ENVO:01000295) within the mesopelagic zone...; material: water (ENVO:00002006), including particulate matter (ENVO:01000060) such as......
GCCGCGATGGCATCGGCCAGCACATTGTCCTGGGTGATTTCGCCCGGCGACAGCGGAAAGCCGCGATAATCGACCGACAAAAAACCGTATCCCGCTTCAGTGAACGAAAGAAACCGATCGTATTCGGCCGAAAAGCTTCCAGAATTGCCCTTGAGGTACAGGATCGTGGGTTCACCGGCTGACGGCGGCGCATACCAGCCGGTGATCACCTCGTCATTGCTGGTGGGAATGGTGACGATCTCGGCATCGACCCCCACTGCAACCGGATCGAAAATCTCCCCGGCAGGATAAAAGAAAAACGCCCGCTGATTGACGTAAAGATAGGCCAGCAGCCCACCGTAAACGACAATCACCAAGACCAGAACGCCAATGGCGATCTTCTTGAACATTTCCGATTTCCTCCCGGCGGACCCTGTCCGTGATACCGCCGGGAGAACGGATCGTCTAGGTCAGCTCTTCCTGGCCCAACGCCACGCGAAACGCCCGCTGGAAAACCTCGAGCGGCTGACCTCCGGAAATGGCAAACTGGTTGTTGAAGATAAAGAACGGCACACCGTTGATGCCCTGTTGGCTGGCCGAAACCGCCATCGCTTTGGTTGTGCTGTTCTCGGCCTCATCGGCAATCAGCTTGAGCGCCACTTCGCGCGCATAGCCGTGCTCGGCAGCGATATCGGCCAGGAGGTCATCGTCTGTGATGTCCTTGCCCTCGAGGAAATAAGCGGCCGCAAATGCCTTGGCCAGACCATACTGGTGTTCGGGCGCTGCCGAGCGGATCAGCGTATGCGGCTTGATGGTGGGATAGCTCATCGGCTGCACGCTCATGTCCAGCGGCACCCCGGCATCGCGCGCCGCGCCCTCGACCCGCGCCTGCATGGCATCGATATCGCCGCCATATTTTGCCTTGAGCCTTTCCTTGGTGTTCTGCCCTTCTTCCGGCGTCGTCGGATCGAGCAGGAACGGGTGATGCAAGATCTCGACGTTTACGTCCTCAGGCAGCGTCGCCAGCGCCTGATCAAGCCGCGCCGTGCCGATCAGGCACCAGGGGCATACGACATCGGTGAACAGATCGATGCGGATGGATTGGGTCATCGTGTATCCTTTGCGTTGACGACAACATGGCCATTGGCGCCAAACCGCTCAAGTACGCACATCGATGTAACCAGGACAAAAACACGGGATCAGGATCGGGTGGCAATCAACAGCCAGATGGCGATAACGACCAGCAAGAGACCGAAAACGATGCCCAGTCGCTCGCGATGATGTGGCTGCACAAAATAGGGCTGCAGCGCCGACGCTCCCAGAACGATGGCGATATGAACCAGCGTGGCCGCGAGCACATAGACCGCCGCAAGCGTCAGAAAGGCCGAGGGCATCGCCCCATCCGCAAGGAAATTGGGTAGCACGGACAGATAAAAGGCTGCCGCCTTGGGATTGAGCAAATTGGTGATGAGGCCGCGGCGAAAGAAAATCCAGTTCGAGACCGTCAGCGTGTGCTGTTCGACCGGACGGCGCGAATCGCGCCAGGTATCGTATCCAAGCCAGACCAGATAGAGCACCCCGGCCCACCGCACCGCTTGATACAGCCAGTCAACCTCGCTGATCAGTGCCGCAAGTCCGATGGCCGCCAGCCCGCCGACAATAGCCAGACCCAGCGCCACACCGGCCACTGCAAAAATCCCCGCCACCCTGCCCCTGTCGACCCCCAGAATGGCCAAATAGGCCATGTTGGGTCCGGGCGTCAGCTCGACGGCGATTGCGGTGGCAAAAAATGCCAAAAGGGTGGAAAGGCTCAGTGTGTCCATGATGGAGAGTGGAGCGCCAGACCAAAAAAGAAAAGGGCCCCGAAGGGCCCTTTGTGATCAGTGATCGAACGCCTTGACGATGGATTCGGTCATCTTCTTGGCGTCCCCGAACAACATCATGGTGTTGTCGCGGAAGAACAATTCGTTCTGCACCCCGGCGTAACCCGCTGCCATGCCGCGCTTGATGAACAGCACAGTGCCCGCCTTTTCCACATCGAGAACGGGCATGCCGTAGATCGGCGAGGCCTTGTCGGTCTTGGCCGAAGGGTTGGTGACGTCATTGGCGCCGATGACGAACGCCACATCGGCCCGCGAAAACTCGGAGTTGATGTCCTCGAGCTCGAACACTTCGTCATAGGGCACATTGGCTTCGGACAGCAGCACGTTCATGTGCCCCGGCATGCGGCCCGCCACCGGGTGAACGGCATAGGATACATCCACCCCGGCTGCCTTGAGCTCATCGGCCATTTCGCGCAGCGCATGCTGGGCCTGGGCCACAGCCATGCCGTAACCGGGCACGATAATGACTTTGGACGCGTTCTGCATGATGAAGGCCGCGTCTTCGGCCGAGCCCTGCTTGACGGGGCGCTCTTCCACATCACCAGAGGCCGCAGCGGCATCATCGCCCCCGAACCCGCCAAGGATCACCGAAATAAAGCTCCGGTTCATGGCCTTGCACATGATGTAGGACAGGATCGCGCCCGACGACCCCACCAGCGCGCCGGTAATGATCAGAGCCGTGTTCTCAACGGTAAAGCCGATGCCCGCCGCCGCCCAACCCGAATAGGAGTTGAGCATGGAGACCACCACCGGCATGTCGGCGCCACCGATCGGGATGATCATCAGCCCGCCTAGGATCAGCGCAATCAGGGTGATGATCCAGAACAGGATCGGATCCTGCGTCACCGAGAACACACCAATCAAAATGACCAGCAACGCACCCAGCCCCAGATGGAGCAGATGCCGGGCCGGCAACAGGATCGGCTTGCCGCTCATGCGCCCATCGAGCTTGGCGAAAGCAATGACCGACCCGGTGAAAGTGAACGCGCCGATCGCCGTGCCGATGCTCATTTCAATGAGCGCCTGCATGTGGATATGCCCCGGCTCGCCGATGCCGAAAGCAACCGGCGCATAAAGCGCTGCGGCCGCCACGAACACGGCGGCAAGGCCGACCAGCGAGTGGAAGGCAGCGACCAGCTGTGGCATGGCCGTCATCGGCACGCCGCGTGCGATAAACGCCCCGATGCCGCCGCCGATGGCCAGACCGCCGATGATCAGAACCCAGGCGAACGGATCGGTGGGGGCGGCAATGGCCAGCGTTGTCAAAACGGCAATGGTCATACCGACCATGCCCATGGTGTTGCCCCGACGCGCCGTAGTCGGCGACGACAGCCCGCGCAGCGCCAGAATGAACAGCGCCCCGGCGACCAGATAGGCCAGGGCCGCGATGTTTGCGGAAATCATGTGTCCTAGCCCTTCTTCTTGTACATCGCCAGCATGCGCTGGGTGACGAGGAAGCCCCCGAAGATATTCACCGATGCAAGGATCAGCGCGAAAAAGCCGAACCAGCGGGCCGGGCCGGGTTCACCGATCGATGCAACGCCAACGGCAAGCAGCGCCCCCACCACGATCACCGAGGAGATCGCGTTGGTCACCGCCATAAGGGGGGTATGAAGAGCCGGTGTGACCGACCAGACGACGTAGTAGCCCACGAAGATCGCCAGGACGAACACCGAGAGGAAAAAGAAAAAGGGATCGACGACACCGCCCATTATACGTCTCCATCCGTCTTTTTGACCGCAGGCTTTTTCGCTGCGGGCTTTTTGGCTGCTGTGCTTTTCGCTGCCGGTTTGCGCGCTGCAGCGGTTTTGGTGGCCAGCTTTTTGGTCGCCGGCGCCTTGGGTGCTGACGTGCTTGCGGGCGAGCTCTTTGCCGCCGCCGATTTTGCAGCAGGCTTGGCCACCGGCTTGTCTTCGGCCGGAACCGACACCGCACCCGCGGTCGCCACCTTGGCGGCCCGTCCCTTGCCCGAAGCCCCGGTCTTGGCCGGCGCCTTGGCCGTCGGCTTGCTCTCGGCCTTCGGTGCAGCCTTGGTAGCTGCGGTCTTGCCCGTGGCCGCCGTCTTGGCGGGCGCCTTGGCAGTCGCTTTGGCCGGAGCCCTCTTGTCGGCCGGCGCGGCATCGGCTGCCCCGGCAAAGTTCGGATGCACGACGGCGCCGTCGCGGGTCAGAAGCGTTGCCTTGACCAGCTCGTCCTCCCAATCGACCTTGAGGCCCTTGGCGTCCTTGTCGATCATGGTTTCAAGGAAGGCCAGAAGGTTCTTGGAATAGAGCTGGGAGGCCGTCGCAGCAATCTTGCCCTGCAGATTGAGCAGCCCGATGATCGTTACGTCCTTGTGCACGATCGTCTGTCCGGGAACCGTCAATTCGATATTGCCGCCCCGCTCGGCGGCGAGATCGACAAGCACCGAACCCGGCGCCATCGATTCAACCATTGCCTTGGTGATCAGTTTGGGTGCCGGACGCCCGGGGATCAGCGCCGTGGTGACGACGATGTCCTGTTTGGCGATATGCCCCGAAACCAGTTCAGCCTGCGCCGCCTGTTCGTCCTTGGTCAATTCCCGCGCATATCCGCCCGTGCCAGAAGCGTCTTTGAGCGCCTCGGTCATGATGAACTTGGCGCCCAGCGATTCGACCTGCTCGCCTGCTGCGGCGCGCACGTCGGTGGCCGAAACGGCCGCGCCGAGACGCTTTGCCGTGGCAATGGCCTGCAGCCCGGCAACGCCGGCCCCCATGACGAACACCTTGGCGGCGCGTACCGTGCCCGCCGCCGTCATCATCATCGGCAACGCCCGGTCATAAACCATCGAGGCTTCGATGACCGCCTGATACCCGGCAAGGTTGGCCTGGCTGGACAAGATGTCCATCACCTGGGCCCGCGTGATGCGCGGCATCAACTCCATGGCGAAGATCGAGACCCCTGCCTTGGCCAGCGCGGCCAGCGCCGCTTCATTGCCGAACGGGTCGGCAGTGGCCAGAACCAAAGCGCCCTTGGCGGCACCGGCAAGAGCCGATGCTTCGGGACGCCGGACTGCAAGGATCACATCGGCGCCCTTGACAGCCGCCGCAGCGCTCGCCTCGACCTTCGCCCCGGCATCGGTGTAAAACTGGTCGAGGATGCGCGATGCTTCCCCCGCCCCTTTTTCGACGCTCACGGTTGCGCCAAACCCGATGAGCTTGGCGATCGTCTCGGGCGTCGCTGCAACGCGGGGCTCTCCCCCCACGCGCTCGCGCATTACGGCAATTTTCATGAAACCCTACCTCATATGGCCGGCAGCAAGAATAGCCACTTCCCCCTGAGTCGGGAGATCTAGTGGACGAAGATCAGATACAGGATCACCAGTATTACTGCCGTGGAGATCACGCTCCACTTGGTGCCGGAAAGGAATGCCGCATACGTGCCCGTATGCTCCTCGAATTCCTTTTCCTTCTGCTTTTCGCTGATCGGCTTGTCTGAATAAGATGCGACCTGTTGTTCGGCCATCGCAGCTTTCCCCTGAATTTTTCGAGTCTGAATGGGCGCCCTTTAGGGCTGAGTTTGTTCCAGTTCGTCAATGAGTCTTTCGATCATGGACAGCCCCAGCGACCAGAATTGCGGATCGCGGGCATCCAGTCCGAATGGCGCTAGCAGTTCGGAATGATGCTTCGAGCCCCCGGCGCTCAACATGTCGAAATACTTTTCGGCAAATCCGTCACTGGACTTTTCATACTGTGCGTAGAGCGAGTTCACAAGGCAATCGCCGAATGCATAGGCATAGACATAGAACGGAGCGTGAATGAAATGCCCGATATAGCTCCAAAGGACTTCATAGCCGTCGTTGAGCCTGATTCCCGGTCCGAGGCTTTCGGTCGAGGTTTCCATCCAGAACGCTTCGATCTCCTCGGGCCGCAATTCCCCTTCGCGTCGTGCCAGATGGATCTTGCGCTCCAGCGTGTAAAACGAGATCTGCCGCACGACGGTATTGAGCATGTCCTCGATTTTGCTGGCGATCAGCGCAAACCGCTGCTTGGGATCGCTCGTCGCATCGAGAATGGCCCTGAAGGTCAGCATTTCGCCGAAAACGCTCGCCGTTTCCGCCAACGTGAGCGGCGTGGGCGCCATAAGCTCGCCCTGCCCCGCCGCCAGCCGCTGATGCACCCCGTGGCCCAACTCGTGGGCCAAGGTCATCACATCGCGGGTGCGGCCCATATAGTTGAGCATCAGGTAGGGGTGCGCCGTCGTCACCGTGGGATGCGCAAAAGCGCCCGGCGCCTTGTTGGGCTTGACCGCCGCATCGATCCACCCGCTGTCGAAAAACGGCTGCGCCACCTCCACCAGTTTTGGCGAGAACCGGCCATAGGCGTCGAGCACTGTGGTCTTTGCCGTTTCCCAGTCGAAAATCCTGTCGTCCGATGTCGGCAGCGGCGCATTGCGGTCCCAGGCGTCGAGCTTGTCCTTGCCGAACCATTTGGCCTTCATCTGGTAATAGCGGTGCGATAGGCGCGGATAGGCATCGCGCACGGCTTTTTCCAGCGCATCGACAACGTCGCGTTCAACCGAATTGGCAAGGTGACGGCTGTCGGCAACATCCTCATAGCCGCGCCAGCGGTCGGAAATTTCCTTGTCCTTGGCCATCACATTGGTGATGTGGGCAAAGAGCTTCTTGTTGGCCGAAAGCGTTGCGCTCAGCCCCTTGAACGCTGCCGCGCGCTTGTCTTCGTGTTTGTCGCTCAAGAGATTGAGCGTCTGCTCGAGCCCCAGCGTTTCGCCATCGATTTCGAATTTGAGCGAAGCCATGGTTTCGTCAAACAGCCGGTTCCAGGCGGCATGCCCGGTGACGTATTTGTCGTGGAACAGCTCTTCCACCCGGTCTTCGAGCTGATAGGGCCGCGACTTGCGCAATTCATCGAACCACGGCTTGTAGCGCGCCAGATCGGCGCTGTTTTCGAACGCCGCGTCGAGCACCCCGTCCTCGATCCGGTTGATCTCGAGCGTGAAAAACAGGATGCGGGTCGAAAGCCCGGTCATCTTGTCCTGCGTGTCGCCCAGAAATTTCACCCGGTCACCATCGCCGGTGTTCTGCGCATAATTGAGATAGGCGAAAGATCCGAGCCGTCCGAAAACCTCGTCGAGCTTTTCATAGCGCCTGACCGCATCGATCAACCCACCCGTTTTCGCAAGCCCGTCGAGCTTGCCCTTGAAATCGGCTTCGAAGGCTTTGGTTTCGGTATCGAGGAACGCCATGTCGGCCTTGAGTGCATCGGACTCGACACCGGGGTAGAGATCGCTCAAATCCCATTCCGGCAACTGGCCGAACTGGTTGTGGGTTGATTGCGGCTGGGACACAGACATTGGCAAGGCTCCGGCGATCCTGTTTTTGTGGCACCTTACAGAGCGCCCTGTAAGACAACAAGGCGGCATGGCCCCACGGTCCACCCTTAAAACCCTGTTAATCGATCCCGCCTAGCCTGACCCAAATCGGCACACTCTCGATTCGCGTGCGCCGGCGTTTGTAGGCTGGAGTTGCGTTGCATATGCACAAGGTTCTGATCGTCGACGATGATCCCATTCAATCTCGTCTGACCTCGGAAGTCGTCGCCAAGGCCGGGTTTACCGCACTGACAGCGGATTCGGGTGCAGCGGCCCTCGATCTGCTTCGCACAAAACCGGGTATCGGCGCCATGATCCTCGATATGGTCATGCCCGAAATGGACGGCATGGCGGTGCTCGAGGCGCTGCGGCGCGAGACCATCGCGATTCCCGTCATCGTCCAGACCGCCCAGACCTCGCTCGATACCGTCATTTCCGCCATGCGGCTGGGCGCCGTCGATTTCTTCGTAAAACCCGTCGCCCCCGAACGCATCACCATTTCCCTGCGCAATGCCCTCAAACTCGGAACGCTCGAATCCAGTCTCAAGGCCGAACGCGCCCGCCGCGAGGGCAGTTTTTCGTTTGCCCACATCATCACCAAAAGCGAGGCGATGACGCGCACCATGGCGCTGGGCAAGAAAGCTGCCGCCAGCACCATCCCCGTCCTGATCGAGGGCGAATCCGGAGTGGGCAAAGAGTTGCTCGCCCGCGCCATCCAGGGCTCGGGCGACCGGGCCGGCAAGCCGTTCATCACGGTCAATTGCGGCGCCATCCCCGCCAATCTTGTGGAATCGATTCTGTTCGGCCACGTCAAGGGCGCCTTTACCGGCGCCACCTCCGACGCACCGGGCAAATTCCGCGAAGCCCATAATGGTACGCTGTTTCTCGACGAAGTGGGCGAACTCCCCCTCGATACGCAGGTCAAGCTGTTGCGCGCCCTCCAGGAAGGTGAGATCGAGCCGGTCGGCGCCTCACGCCCCACAAAGGTCAACGTCCGGGTGATCTCGGCGACCAACAGGCGCCTGCTCAATCTGGCGCGGGACGGCGCGTTCCGCGAGGACCTCTTCTACCGCCTCAACGTCTTTCCCATCTACCTGCCGCCGCTGCGCGAGCGCCGCGATGACATCGCCGGTCTCGTCGATCATTTCATCGCCCGCTTCGCTGCCGAAGAGGGCCGCCGGGTCACCGCGATTTCCCCCCAGGCGCTCGATATGCTCCTCGCTTTCGATTGGCCGGGCAATATCCGCCAGCTCGAAAACGCCGTATTCCGCGCCGTCGTTCTGGCCGAACATCCTGTACTGTTGCCCGAGGATTTCCCGCAAATCCTCGCTGCTGAAAAGGGCCGCGACGCCGCGCACAGCGATCGCCCCGCAGGTTTCACACCGTTGGCGCCCGTCCATATCGACAACGCTCCGGCGATGCCGCGCCTACCCGATACAACGCCCATCGCCATCCCCGACCGGTTCCTCGATGCGGCCGGCAACGTGCTGCCATTGGCCGACATCGAAAAGGATCTGATCGCCTTTGCCATTGATCACAATGCCGGTCGCATGGCCCAGGTCGCCCGCCAATTAGGCATCGGGCGTTCGACCCTTTACCGCAAGCTCAAGGAATATGGGCTCGAAGGAGCAGCCGATGTTGCCTGAAAGCCGCAAAGACCTGATGAACCCGTTCACGAACCCGGCACGTTGCTTGCAGGCGACCGCAAACCCGCTAAACTTTCTCCGGTTCGCGCATAGGAAAGATTCGCCAGCAGGGCGGACGGATGCGCCGATGGCTTGGTGCGGCATGATGAAGACTTTGAACTCCGGGCTCAAAGCGCTCCTTGTGGGCGCCTTTGCGGGCATTTCACTTCTTGGTTTCAGCGCGACGGCCACCGCGTTCGAAACGGTGATGGTCGATGGCGTCCAGGCGACGCGCATCATGATCGCGCCGCCGCGCAACACGCTTGAGCAGACAATTCGCGACGGCCTGCGCGACGCCATGGCCCAAGCGCCCTCCGGCCGGGCTGCTGACGATGCGTCCCGGCTCTATTATTTCTACGGTGCCCGCCATTTCGAGCCGCTCTGGCTGACCGAAACCGACGACGGCATCGTTTTTTCCGGTGCTGCCAAGCAGATCCTGGCCGTCTTCGAGGATGCCTATCTTCAGGGCCTCGATCCGAACGATTACAGCATCGATATGGCCAAGCTCGACGCCGCCGCCGGCGATCCTGCGGCACTGGCTTCCCTCGAAGCCGAGTTTTCAGCGGCCATCCTCCATTATGCAAACGATGCTCATACCGGCCGGCTCGACCCGCGCTCGGTGTCGGGCTATATCGACCTCGCGTCCAAGAGCGTGGACGAGGCCGAACTGTTTTCGGCAGTGGCCGAGGCGTCCGACCCGGCGACTGTCCTTTTGAGCTATCACCCGAACCATCCCGAATTTATCGCCCTGCGCGACCTGCTGGCCAGCCACTACGCCGGTGAAATCGAGGACCTGCCTCCGATCGCCGATGGCAAGCTCATCAAACTCGGGATGGCAGACCCGCGCGTCCCCGCGCTGCGTGAGCGTCTCGGACTTGCGACCGCGCAAACCGCCCCCCTGGTTTACGATGCCGCGCTGGCCCAAGCGGTCGAAGCGTTCCAGACCACCATCGGCCTCAACCCCGACGGTGTGGTCGGCCCAGCGACCATTGCCGCCATCAACGGGGCAAACGGTGCCACCCGTGCCGATATCGTCGCCAACATGGAACGCTGGCGCTGGATGCCCGAGGATCTCGGCACGTTCAACGTCTTCGTCAACATTCCCGAATTCCGCCTCGACGTGAACCGGGAGGGCCGCTCGGTCTGGGACACGCGGATCATCGTGGGCACCGCCAAGAACCAGACGCCGCTGTTTTCCGACATGATCCGTCACGTCGTCACAAACCCGTATTGGAACGTGCCGTCCTCGATCCTGAGCGCCGAAATCTTCCCCCAAGTGGCGCGCAATCCCAACTATATCGCCAGCCAGAATATGGAACTGATCTATCAGGGCAACGCCATCGACCCCTGGATGGTGGACTGGTCGCGCGCCAGCCCGTCCATGTTCCGCGTGCGCCAGAAGCCAGGCACCTCCAACGCGCTGGGGCAGGTGAAATTCCTGTTCCCAAACTCCCACGACGTCTATCTGCACGACACCAATGCGCGATACCTGTTTGACCGCTCGATGCGGGCGCTCAGTCATGGGTGCGTGCGCGTTCAGGACCCGTTCGGTTTTGCCGAAGCCCTGCTCCAGCATGAGCCCAGCCTCACCGTCGCCTCGCTCGAAGGCACGCTGGGCGGCAGTGAGCGTTGGTTCAACATGGACCAGCAGGTCCCTGTCCATCTGGCCTATTTTACGTTGCGGATCGATCCCGACGGGACCGTCAAATCGTTCGCCGATCTTTATGGTCACAACGCCAAAGTCATTGAAATGCTTGGCCTCTGAGCCAATGCCATGGCCGGGACCGTTAAGGTCCCGGTAACGTTCCTGCCATGCTCGCGCCGCCTTTTTCGCCTAGCCTGCAAACCTGAGGGCAAAGCGCGGGCTGGCGTACACATCCCGTTAGCGTTAACAATCTCGCATGAGTTTGTTGTTAGAGTGCCGTCGAGTTTGACACAAAAACGGGCTAACCGGGCGTGACGCGTATTAGGGCTTTTCAACCAGTCGATAAGATGATGCGGGCGGTTCTGGCCCTGGCAATCGCATTGGCCAGCCTGTTGCCGTTCGCCTTTCCGGCCCAGGCCGCCAACGAGCGCGAAATCTATCTCTATTATACCCACACCAAGGAAACGATCCGCATCGTTTACAAGCGCGACGGACGGTTCATTCAGTCGGCGCTCCAGACGCTCAACGTATTCTTGCGCGATTGGCGCCGCAACGAGCCGGCCAACATGGACCCCGCGCTGTTCGATCTTTTGTGGGAAGTTTATCAGGAAACCCGCGCCACCCAGCCCATCCACATCGTTTCCGCCTATCGCTCGCCCCAGACCAACGCCATGCTGGCCGCCAATTCGTCCGGCGTTGCTGACAATTCCCAGCACATGAAGGGCAAGGCGATCGACTTTTTCATTCCCGGCGTTCCCATCTCTACGCTGCGAGCAGCCGGCATGCGCAAGCAGATCGGTGGCGTGGGATATTACCCCACCTCGGGCAGTCCGTTCGTCCACCTCGATACCGGTTCGGTGCGCGCCTGGCCACGCATGACCGAGGCCCAGCTTCGCGACCTGTTCCCCGATGGCCGCACCATGCACGTTCCCTCCAATGGACGCGTTCTGTCCCAGGAAGGCTATCAGCTGGCCCAGGCCGAATGGCAGCGCTGCCATCGCGTGCCCTGTAACGCCGGCAGCCCCATGACCGGAGGCGCCGTGCAGGTGGCCGACAGCGATCGTCCGCGTACACTCTGGGACATGATCACCGGCGGCGATGAGGATGCAGCACCCCAATCGGCCCCGCAGGCGGTGGCATCGGCTCCCGCG
>TARA_R110002051_G_scaffold301661_1_pt1 | contig 11681 bp, 9 predicted proteins | sample TARA_R110002051 | Tara Oceans TARA_R110002051 (sample SAMEA4397023) | marine metagenome | biome: Polar Biome; feature: [MES] marine water layer (ENVO:01000295) within the mesopelagic zone...; material: water (ENVO:00002006), including particulate matter (ENVO:01000060) such as......
CAATTTAAAAGAGCTAAATAACGGCGAACAGTAAATTTCCTTTACCTTGAATTTAATCTTATAAAAGTATTACCATTAAAAGAGCCACCACCATACCAGAATTACTAGAGCAACTAGATAGCATTATTGACGATGCTATTGCAAATAACGACCGTATTGGTTATTTCGCTTATTTATATAGACGGGTAACTGCCCAAATTCTTAAAGAAGTACAACTAAAAAACTTTGATGATAATGAGCGTATGGAAAAATTCGATGTAGCTTTCGCTAACTATTACTTAGATGCCTACAACGGTTATATCAATAATACCCCTATTAGTAAATCTTGGGCATTTGCATTTCAAAATAGAAATGAACCGCTGACCATTCTACAGCATATAATGTTGGGTATAAATACGCATATCAATCTCGATTTAGGATTAGCTGTAAGTGCTGAAATGCATGGGAAGGATATATTAGAAATTGAAAATGATTTTACTAAAGTAAATAGTATTCTCGCTAGTATTGTAAACGAAATGCAAGATCGACTTAGCCGCGTATCTAGTATGCTGTTCTTATTAGACCTTGCAGGTAAAAATACAGATTAAAAAATCATCAATTTTAGCATGCAAAAAGCAAGAGAACTGTCATGGCATAACGGTAATTTACTTTGGGGTTTAGGTAGTGAACACCAAAATGGCGCAATAGACCAAATGGATTTAGTAGTACTAAGTTTAGGTCAATTCATAAAAGCGCCTAAATCTAAAATTATTGATTACATGCTTAGTTTTATAGCACGATTCGAAGAAAAAAATATAGGTGTGGTAATTTCTAAGTTGAGACGAGAATAAACATGTGTATGGATTGGCAGTTTTTAAATACCCTTCAAAAGATGTGTTGCCATAGTTTCAACATAAGGCAGTATTAACTAAATTAAATGTCCAAAACGGAAATCAAGCCTCAGTAAAATCAACATTTAAAGACCCGTTCACCAATCTATTCTCATTATCTATACCGCTAAAAACACCTTCTTGATTTCTACTATTGTTCTTTAAATAGTAACTTTTAAAATAAATATTGACCCGCTCAAGCGCTATAATTCCAGAAAAATTAAATCTGAAATTTATTACAGATCCTTTATTCAGTAATTCTATTCGATCCTTCTCTATATATACATTTTCCGTTAGGGTAACTATTTCATAATTGGATGGTAGAATTTTAAATTTCAGCTTTTCTTTAAATCCATCCGCAAAATCAAAAGTAACATTATACGTTCCCGGTATTTTACCATAAAGCGATGCATACGGACTATTACTTGACAATTCTAACGCATGCCTCGGTACTACGCTCGGGTTTACAATACGCTTATTCCTTATTTCCATAGCAATATATGGTGGTATATTAGGGTCTTTAGATTTTTGCTCCATTTCTTGTTTACTCTCACATTTCTCTAAAATAGCTCTGCCGGCAACGGTATTCGTAAACAAATCAAAGGTGCAATAGGTGCCTATCAAGTAATTTATATTTGATGGTGCTCTATGCCCCAAGTAGTAAATCTCACTAGCGCCATCAATATATCTATCTCCGGAGAGGGTATTGGTTTTAATGGTAAGGGTATCTCCTTGGCGTTTTATATTACCATGACTATAATATTCTCTCATGGTACCGTCTTCTAGGGGATACATGAATATATGCTGAATCTTTTTCCAGTTTTTAGAAATGATACTTTGCCCTTTTAGAATAGTATTATCCTCCCCAAAGTAGTAGTTAATATAGTAATACGTAATATCCTCATCATTACTTTTAAGCAAGGTAAGTTGCTTTTCATGTTCATCTTCAGATGGTTTATGCTCCGCTAAAAATGTTCCATAATCTTTATATCCTAAAAAAAGTAAGATGATGGTTTTATAATATTGATTCAACTTTATTAATGGTTTACCCTTTTCAAAATCTCTAAACTTATCATATAGATACTTGCCATTAATAAACTCGGATCCTAATGCCTCAAAATCACTTTTTAAGCTTGGTTTATTTTCATCAAAAGCCCCATAGCCATAGAGTTGAAATGTTTTGGGTAATTGTTTAAGACCATGCTTTTTAATAAACTCATCATGTATCTTATCAATAAGAATTTTAAAATATTCTGAAGTTAAAACCAATGAACCTGAAGCAATTATCATAAATTCCTATTTTAACAATAAAATTATTAAAAATATTTTTAGTATTCAGAATTAATCATAATTAATACATGTGTTTCTACATTTAGCAAACAAATTAATATAACTGAACATGAAAAACTTACTCGTACTTATTTGTTTTCTGGTTTCTACCATTGGCTTTTCACAAACCTTGGTAACTGGTAAAATAACAGATCAAAATAGTGAACCATTACCTGGAGCTAGTATTAGCGAAAAAGGAACAACTACTGGTGTAATTTCAGATTTCAATGGAAATTTTGAGATTACGGTCTCATCTAATGAAGCTGTATTATCCATTTCATATATAGGATATGAAACTCAAGAAGTAACCGTTTCGGGACAATCTCAATTGGATATCGAATTAGCGGAAACGGCTGTATCATTGACAGGTGTTACCGTACAAGGTTTCGCTGGTATCATGGGAAAGTCTAGAAAACGAACCGAATCTATACAAACCACTGCTGAGTCGGTTACGGCTTTAAATGCAGAAGGTATTGAAAATGCTGGTATTACAGATATAAGTTCATTCTCTACGCTAGTACCTAATTTAAAGTTTAACTCCTCACAATCTATCGGTTTAAACTTTATTACGGTTCGTGGTATTCCGCAGGTTAGGGGAGGTGATGCTCCTTTGGCTTTTGTTATTGACGGGGTTACCATTCCGGATCCTAGTTTACTTAGTCAAGACTTATATGATTTAGCTTTGGTAGAAGTGGTAAAAGGTCCACAAGGTGCGCTTTACGGTAAAAATGCTATTGGCGGTGCCGTAAATATTTACACAAAGGACCCTACCAATAAAATGAGCAATCAGATAAAACTTGGTGTTGGTAATGGCGGCTTTAAACAAGCACAGTTTATTTCTTCCGGTGCTATTGCCAAAGACAAATTGTTCTATCGCTTTTCTACTCAATACAAAGATTTTGATGGACTGTTAACCAATGAATTTTTAGACGAGAAAGTTGATTTTAGAGAAGATATTAATGTAAGAGGTCAATTAAAGGCGAAATTATCATCTAACTTTTCTATTACGGGTTCTTACCAATATTTTAATATAGATGGTGGTGCTACCTATTACTCTGTTAACCCAACGGGAACTGATGGGGAGTTTACTGGCGGTATTCTAGATCCAAATCCTGCAGACGGTAATAATGTTATTTTCTCCGATGTATTAGGGACTTCTAAAATGACAAACAATTACGGAACCCTAAAAATGGATTACAACTTAACTGGTGTTAAATTACAGAGTATTACATCTATCAATAAAGTAGATCGTTCTACAAACGGAGATTTAGATTTCTTGGAGCTGGACGGATTAACGCAGGGTGAAGAAATTACCACTAAAACTTTTAATCAAGAGATTAGAATAAACAATGCTAAAACAGACACCAAGTTTGATTGGAGTTTAGGAGGATTTTACCAAAGAATAGAAAAAGACTTCTATCAAAATGGAACTACAGGTGTTGATTTTGGCGGTCCGTTTGAGTATGATACGGCAGACTATATCAACGAAACACAAACCATTGCCTTATTTGGTTTTGGAGATTATAAACTGACAGACAAACTAACCTTATCTGCCGGTTTCCGTTTAGATATGGACAAGTTTACACAAGATGATGTGTTGTTCGTTACCAATTCAGAAAGAGACAATAGCGAAATTCAGCCTAAAGTCTCATTGTCATACCAAGCGAATAAAAATGTATTGGTATACACCAACTACGGTCGTGGCTACAGAAATGGTGGTTTTAATGCACAACCAACTAATTTGTTTAACAGAGATTTTGAAGATGAAACATCAGACAATTATGAATTAGGATTTAAAACAACATCTTGGAATGATCGCTTTATTTTAAACGGTTCTGTTTTCTATTCTAAGCTAAACAACCAACAACAATATATTTTAGACTTAACCACCTTTATTGCCGGTGTATACAATTATGACAAAAGTGAAGTTTTTGGCTTTGAGCTAGAATCTAGAGCTAGGTTATCTAATTTCTTAGATGTATTTGCCAACGTAGGTATTACAGATGCTAAAATTATAGAAGGTGGAACTACTGGAGGCGATGATGGTACATTTACCAACAACTCTGCCTATGATGGTCAAAAAACACCATTTGTACCTGTAAGCACTTTCGCAGTTGGTTTAGAATCTAGTGTAAACATTACGGACGATTTAAAATTTAACGGTTTCTTAAACCTAGATACTACAGGTAAAACGTACTGGCACGAAAGTAATAGAGACGCTTTTACTACCGATGCTTATTCTCTTTTAGATGCTCGTTTAGGACTTTCATACAAAAACTGGAAGCTAGAGTTATGGGGTAAAAACCTAACGGATAAAGCATATTACCAAGAATTCTCTCCAGGAGAATTTGTAGGTAGCCCTGATGATGTTGCTTGGAGAGGGCAACCGTTAACTGTTGGAACGGCAATTTCTGTTAAGTTCTAAAAAATCTAAACCATTAATTATTTACTGATTATTATGGGCATCGTTTTAAGATGCCCTTATCATCCTATTTCAAAAAATTATTATGGAAACTAAAAGAGCTCGTTTTTCAAGAATATTAATGGAAGATATGTTTCAAGTAAAAGCTGGGGAAACCGTAGCCATTACTTCCGATCTAGGAACAGATAGAGAAACAATAGACGCCATGGCTCAAGCTGCAATGAACGCAGGTGCATTTCCATTGGTCATGTATATTCCACAGGCAAAAAAAGATGGTCAAGCGGGTATGGTAGACTGGCCTTCAGAAGCATTAACGGCTGCATTGCTTAAAGCTGATGTTTGGATCGAGGCTAATTCTGTCGTTATTCTATATTCCGATATTTGGGAAACTGCCATGAGGGATAATAAAAAACTACGCTACTTAATCATTGCAGAAAGTACTATAGACTCCCTTGACCGTGTATTTACAGGATATAAAATTGCCGATTTAAAAAAGCTATTGCTACCGTTGACCAACATGGCAAAAAAATGCAATACAGTTCGTATTACCAGTACAAACGGAACTGATGTTTCTTATGATATAGATACTAATTATACGTTTGATTATGATGACGGTGATTTCTCCGTACCTAAATTTGGTACGGCTCCAGGTTTTGTGAATATTGTGCCTAAACTAAATAGTATGAATGGTCGTATCGTGTTCGATTATTTACAGCATGCAGAACTTTATAACAAAGTAGAATTTGTAATGAAGGACGGTGTAATCACTGAGGTAACCGGGGAGGGCGCTGCCCAATTTAAAGAATACCTTTCTTCATGGGATGATGAAAATATGTATAAAATCTCTCATAATATGCTAGGCTTAAACCCCAAAGTACATGCAATTACCGGCGAATTGGTAGAAGACGAACGTATATGGGGCGGTGTAGATTTTGGCTTCGGACATACTAGTGCTATGGATATGCCACCTTTCGGACAGATGGCAAAATCGCATTTTGATGGTGTCGTTGCCAAAACCAGTATTTATTTTGATGACATACAAATTACCGATAATGGCGAAGTATGTCATGAAGAATTAAGACCTTTAGCAGAGAGCTTATTAAGCGCCACAAATGTCTAGTACAGAAGATCAATACGCAACAACCAAAGTACAGCCCAAAGACTTCGTGTCCGGTTGGGTTGTTGCACTGATAATTGCAAGTACAGGTCTTTCGGTTTCTACCTTGTTCTTGGGCTCTGAAATTGCCTTAAGCTTAGGTTTTGAAAAAGCACTGATCGCATTTGGTATTTCTACACTGGTATTGACACTTATGTGTATGGCTACCACATTAATTGGTAATCGCTCTAGGCTATCCACTTACATGATTCTTCATTTCAGTTTTGGAGAATACGGAGCCAAAATTGTCAATTTTATCTTTGGAGTTACTTTGGTCGGTTGGTTTGCCGTGGCATTAGAACTTTTGGCTATTGCCATATTCGATACCGCAGCAAGTACCTTTAGCTTTTCTGTATCAAAAGAGCTTATCATTATTGTAACCAGTCTCTTCATCACCATTACCACGGTATACGGTATCCGTAGCATTGAAAAAGTGGCTAATATATCGATACCTATTCTAACCGCTTTTCTAGGTTATATCTTTTACTTGTCTGTTGCGGAATTAGAAAGTTTCTCATCACTTTTTGACTTTGTACCTGAAGAAAATGGAATAACACTTTTTAAGGCTACTTCTATTTTAGTGGGTGCCGCTATATTGTTCCCCGTTTTAATGGCAGATTTCTCTAGATTCGTTAAAACGGATAAGCAAAGTTTGGCTTCGGTATTAGGTTTAACAATTGGTACGCCGTTGGCTTATTTTCTTAGTGCCGTACCCTCAATACAAACCGGCGAGGTAGATATCATTAAAATAATGGAGGAATTCAACATGGTAATTCCTGCCTTTTTACTATTGTTTATTTCTACGTGGAGTACCAATGCAACCAACTTGTATTCGGCTAGCTTAACCTTTTCAACCATTAATAAAAAATGGACTTTTAAGAACGTGGTTATCGTATCTAGCATATTTGGCACCCTTTTAGCCTTGTTCGGTTTTGCTACCTATCTTTTCGAATTTCTGGAGTTTTTGGGCATTTTGGCACCCTCTATTTCTTCCATTTATTTTATTCATTTCTTTTGGATTAAAAGACAGCGCTATAACTTAGACGAAATAGCCAAGTGGGAACCCTCAGCTCTAATTAGCTGGGTGTTAAGCTCGTTGATTAGTGTGTTTACCTATTTAGAATTTTTTCAGATTACAGGGGCTTATTTCCTTGATTCTTTTCTACTTGGAGCCGTTATCTATTTAGCATTTCAGTGGAAAGCTATTTTTAAACCTGCTCAGTAGTTACAACTAGGTATTCTTAAAAAAACGGCGTTCTTCTTCAGTTAAAAGTATTCTTAGTAAGTACTTCTCAGCCAAATTATTAAACACCTATTCATACGTGAGATTGATTTATTTGCTGTTTTGTGTGATAAAAAGAAGTATTGCTATACTAATAGCATAAACAAACATCATGAATACAGTAGCTAAAAAATTCAACCTTCAGAAAATCCTTATCAAATTTTATACTTGTGAGATACGTACTTTTAAGCGAATATTAGGACTAAAATAACAGTATCGAAGTCGTTTGGCTTATCTAGCATTGAAACCGTTCCACTTGATATAAGGGCGTAATTATGTTACCTTTATACTGGTGCTAGCTTTTAAGAGCACACCAATAAACAGCTAGGGAATTTAGCTGGTTAAATCAATAAAACGTGCATACAAGCTTGTCATATGAAGCACATCCCATTTAAAATGTTGCTAAAGAAATCATATCTCTATATCGTTTTTATCTTTTTGGGTTGTACGTCTACCAAAACAAACAATCAGAACACAAACAGTTCTAGTGCTGAACCTACTATCATACAAACACAAAACGAAACTGTTAAAGCAAAGCCTATTATTAAAAGCCTTGGTTTAGATGATCATTCATACATCAGTCTAAAAGCAACGCAAACAGAATCAACGAGCCATCATAAAGATTCTCTTTTACTAGAGCATAGTAATACGCAACTAAGTAGTAGTTCAGAAGAGATCAAGTTTAATAGCGATAGTCCAGTAGCGGATAGAATTGTTCAAAATTATCTGAATAGCGAAATTAAAGAGCCTGGCGGACATTGCCTTACAGTAAGTAAAACTCGGTTTGAAAAGGCATATAAAGAAGTGCACGGTCATTTGCCTTATCAAGATTTGCCCGATAGCATGGCTACGGCTACATATACTTCTAAACAGGTATTTAACTTGCTTTATGTGACTGCTTCTAAACCAGATAAAAGCTGGCAAAGCCTTCCCGAAAAATATAGGGGCAAAGGTAATGCGGGTGCTATTACCTACGCCGGTATGGGATCTTTAGTCGATTCTACCGGTATTTGGGGCGGAAAATTAAAACCGGGTGCCCTTATGCAAGTCTGGCGGTATAAAGAAGATTTTATAGAGGTGGTACAAGGTGCCGATGTTGCAAAACTAGATCCTTACGGACATTCGTTTATTTTCATAAGCTATGTACGTGATGACAAGGGTGTAATTACCGGACTCCGAATTGCGGATCAAGGTTTTCAGAGTTACCGACCACTAGTACCTAGAGATTATGATGTTTGGTGGGCAGTGAACTTAAGCGTTTAACCAACGCATAAAAAGCATCATAAAACTTTAACTTTTTATATGTAATTTACTCAGTACTAATACGTTCTAATAATAGTATCTTATCCCTAAATCTATTGTAACCTATGTTTCTTTTTTCGATACTTCTTTCTTTTGGCTTTTCTAATGATATCTCACCTAAAACAAATAGGGTGATGCATCATAGCACTGCTGCTGTAAGAACTACTCCTGTATTGAAATCAACTAATTTTAAGAAAGAAAAAACACTTGTGCTCAACATAGCATCAGATTCTATCGCTGATTCTTATGCCAGTACTAAAGAAGATTCCCATCAACTTCGGTTGCGTTTAAAAGAAGATTTACGGGCAGGTAATATTTCTATTGATCATATTAAAACAGCTTTTGCCGATCAACTGGTAGATAAAATTATACCGCACTGGTATGGTACTCCGTGGAGTTTTGGCGGACATACTGCTACCCCTAATGAAGGTAAAATTGCATGTGGTTATTTTATATCAACTACGCTGCGAGATATGGGTATGAATATCAACCGATATAAATTGGCTCAAAAATCGCCCATAGACGAGGCTAAAATGATAAGTTGTGGTTCGGTAATTACCCAAGTGGAACAAGAAACCCATGAAAAAGCATTTGAAGAGATAGATACATTAACCCAAGAGGGACTTTATTTTATAGGTTTTGATGAGGGGCATGTGGGCTATCTTTTAAAACGGGAGGGCGAACTTTTCTTAATACACTCCAACTATCTTAATCCGGTGTCTGTTTGTATGGAAACTCTTAAAGAATCACGCGTTTTTAATCGTTTTACTAAATTTCATCTCGTAGCCATTTCTCATAATGATGCTTTGTTACAACGTTGGTTAGACAATGGTACTGTTATGTAATTTCGTATAACTTACTTATATCATAAACATATACCATAGCGCTTATAAGCGCTATTTTTTTTATTCGAATGTATGTCGCTGCTCTGCAGTTGAAGATGCTTGCAGTAATTGGTGAAATGTCTTTATACTATCAAAATTGCTCGTGATTTCTTCCGATACCGCAATGCCAGATACTCCTGCTTCTAATAACCCTTTCACATCTGCCGTAGTAATACCACCAAAAGCAATAATTGGAGTTTCGGTTTGTAAAGCTTCAACTAGTAACATATACCCATTTAAACCTAAAACCGGACTCTTATCTTCTTCGTTGGTACTCGCTTTAAACGGACCTAAATTGATATAATCAACTTCCTTGGTCAATAGTGTTTCTGCCTCTTGCAAGGTGTTTGCCGTACCACCGATCATTTGCCAAGTGTATAGCAGTTTTCGTATCTCGGTAGGGGAGGTAGCTGTTTTATCTAATACAACACCATCTGCTTTAATGGTATGTGCAATCTTAAACTGATTCTCAATGATTAACCGCGTCTGAAAATGAGAAGTGATTTCTCTAGCCTCTTCTGCAATTTTTAAAAATTTCTTTTCAGAAACATTTTCTAAACCTAACTGCACTAATTCTATACCAGAAGTACACGCCTTTTGTATATTTTCCAATACCTCTTTTGGTGAGTTTCCTTTTGGTATGTAATGTAGTTTAGGGATAATCATGTCCATATTTTCGGGTGTAATTGTTGTAGTGTTTGAGTTGGCAAAGTTACGGATGTATTGTGTAATTTAATTTTTTTGTATGGCAATGTCTTCTTCACCGGCTATTTTTTGTACCGCTAATTGCCCATCATGGAAAATAGAATTCATAGGTTTCGTCTAATTGTGGTTGTGATAAGCACTTCTGTGTTTTAGACGTAGGGAGGGTTGTAAACTTTCTTGTCACATGACTCGAAATTTATTAAGATTAAAAGTCTATGTTAATAGGGGTTACAACATTATTTTTAATGATTACGGAAACCCGTAACAAATAACTTTGGTAACTCGATACATTTATTAGTTAGAGTTTAAAATCAAAAACGAAGAAAATTGCTGAAGCTTGTAAATTTTGTCAAAGACTAAAAGAAGAAAAATAATCTTTTAATAAAACAGAAAACTTATCAGCATAAAACAACCTATTATACTTCTGATAAAATTTCATACCAATTAATAGAATGATAGTTAACTTAGTTAGCTTTAAATTAAATACTAAAAGTTAAAGATGCCAATCAAAAACCATTTACGAATAAATGCAGATAAACAGCTAGAAGAATCTGGACAAGTAAAGTTTAATTACGGTTTTGGAGAAAATGAAGATGAAGCCAATATAGAGCCAAATTATATATTTATGGCTAGAACGTTTAAGGAAGATTTAAGATCTTATCGGAGTGACTTAGAAGTAAAAGCAGCTGTAAAAGATGAGACAATTGATGTTCCTTTTGATGTAGATTATTTAGAAGTAGACTTTATGGGACAGTTTCATTTAGAAAAGTACTACAGTATATGGTACAATACTTTTGGACTTGAAGGTGTAAGCTTCACCAATTTTAATAGAACAGCGTTATTTTCTATTGCAGATCGAGATAAATTTCAGGTATTTATTTCTAGTATTGAAGGCTTAATCAATAGAGGTTTAGACGACAATACAGAAACTGATTTTAATAAGAATATACTTTTTGTGAAAAATTTTAAGCTTCTTACGTTAAGTGATGTTTTACAAGTAAGTGCAGAAAACATAGGAAACGTAGTTGTGCTTAAGACAATTGAACTACCAGCTAGTCCAGTAATTGAAAAAGGTATTCTTGATGCGCTAGAATCTTACTTAACACTTCATCAAATTTCATACGAAATTAATAGAGAAACACATAGATTAGAGCTTTATGATGCTACACTAGATGAGCTTATTGCTATTGCGCAAAATTTTGATGTCATAGAGAGCATAACGTCTTCCCTTTCTGGAGTTGTACGACCAGGTGTTTATAATATTCCTAGTAGAGATTTCGGTTTTGAAATAGCGAATGCAAATGAGGAACTTCCTTTAATTGGAATATTGGATACTGGAATAAGTATGCAAACTCCACTAGCCAGTATTACGCTACGAGATGATACTTTTACATTAGATGGTAATCCATTAATTGATGATTGTGGTAATGATGGGCACGGTACAATGGTAGCAGCATTAGCAGCATTAGGAAGACACAATCATAGTAATAACTTTGAAGGTGAAATAACCGCAGACGCTAAGTTGCTATCTATTAAATTAATCGGCAGTGGTGATGGCTATCTTTCTGAAAAAAAGGTGATTGAGTTGCTTTATAAAGCGAAAGAAAAATACCCTCAATTAGGTATTTTCGTCTTAACAATTTGTTATAAAACTCATAAGAAAACGAACGAAGCGTTCTCTAATTACACATACGAACTGGATAAATTTGCATACGAAACTGATAGCCTAATT
>TARA_R110002051_G_scaffold28005_1_pt1 | contig 11678 bp, 9 predicted proteins | sample TARA_R110002051 | Tara Oceans TARA_R110002051 (sample SAMEA4397023) | marine metagenome | biome: Polar Biome; feature: [MES] marine water layer (ENVO:01000295) within the mesopelagic zone...; material: water (ENVO:00002006), including particulate matter (ENVO:01000060) such as......
CCCGACGCAAGCGGTGGGTTGTCACTGGTTGCCTGATCAGAGCGTGACCATCGGCTGACAGTGCAGGGGAGCCGCGGCAACGCGGTTCCCCTTTTTTGTGGGAGTGTACTTGAGAGATTCCCGTGCCCAGCCTGGTGCTTTGATAACCACCCGCAACACCATCGATTGGCATGTGCTGCCTTGTCCAACCACCCTATTATGCTACAATGATATACTAACGTAGCGTGGTTCTTGAGAGGGCGGATGGCTAGAAAACCGAAAATGGACCGCGTTTGGTTCGAAAACTTTGACCTCGAAGCGGAAATCACTGCGCTGATCACGCGCATTGAGACATGTACCAAGTTTGAGCTGCCAGACAAAAAGCGGGAAATGGCGTTTTCATATGCAGCGACGAAGCTGGGCAAAACGAAAGCGGCCTACGCCGACGCGAAAAACAAGGGCAAACCGGTTTCCACGTCCCGTCGCGACTTTTTAGAGACCATTCAGGATACGATTTTTTTGGCGATTCCGGCCGAGAATGTCGCGTTGATGCCGTTGAGCGAATATGTCCTGAACGATCCGTCTTATTATCAAGACGCGATGTGCCGGGCGGCATCGCTCACCGAGGACGAGCTCTTTATGGCCCTCTCTCCCATGCTCAAAGATATGACAGTGCAGGACGCCCGCGACTTTGTATCAAAGCTTTGGCATGACGGGATCGACGATAATGCCAGAAAGTATGCGGAAGCACTGAAGCGCCCCGAGCGTGAGCGCGTTCCATTGCGGCTGGGTCGAATTGTTTAAGCTGCCGACGTTGTCTGGCTTACAGCGGACCTTCATTAAATCTGCGGCAAATGACTGCTCGGAGCCCATTTTATTGAATGCTGCACTTTGCACCAACGGCCACTTGTTTAAGAGAGGCCAAAAACGTGCCAAAATCAAATCGGGTTTCGCCAAGGCGATTATGGTACAAGATTTTTCAATGCCTGCAGGCGTATCGTTACTGGTGACGAAAACTGAACATAGCCTCGTTGTTCTATCAGATCGTTCCATACCTAAGTCGAAACCTGCCAGATAATTGACGGCCCGCTTGGATTTCAGGCCAGGGCGTTCTTCAGTGGCGATTTGAGTGAGCTGGTCATTTAGTTCAGTGGTACTGAAGGGTTTTGGGGATCTAGATGCGCCTGAATTTTTGGCGATTTGGGGAGCAATCTTGATTTGGCATATGCCCTGATTTTGCGCTGCTGCAACCCCGGACACTGCATCAGAACGGTCTCAATCCCACTGCATCGGGAGCAGGTTTTCAGGAACGTTTTGATAGCATACGGGCCTGAGAAAGCGGCGGATCGCAAGCGTTCCGACAGAGGTGGCCCCAAAGTTAGTGGAAGCTGGATATGGGCCGCCGTGGACCATAGCCTCGCAGACTTCAACCCCGGTTGGGAACCCATTTGTCATGACCCTTCCGGCCTTTCGCTCAAGCACAGGCATCAGCTTTTTCGCCAGCCCTGCGTCGCTTTCGTTCATGTGTAGGGTGCACGTGAGCTGCCCCTCCAATGACGTTGCCACATTGCGCATTTCAGCCTCATCATCGACAATAATAATCAAACCCAAGGGGCCGAAAACCTCTTTTCCCATTGCCTCGTTTTCGAGCCAAGCTGCTCCGGTGGTGGTGAACAGCTTCGGCCTTGCAGAGCGTCCATCGCAAACTGAGGAGAACAGGGCCCTCACACCTTTCGAAGCCGCAATCTGCTCGCTGCCGCTATGGTATGCGCGGGCAATACCATCTGTAAGCATCGTCTGCGCACCGATGGGCTCCAGCGCCTTCGCTGCCGCATTTGCAAAAGCATCGGCATCTGGGCCATCAATCACCACGACGACACCGGGGTTGGTACAAAACTGACCTGCCCCCATGGTCAGGGATCCCGCCCACCCTGCCGCAATGTTGCTGCCCCGTGCCTTAAGTGCTTCGGGCAGCAAAAACATCGGATTGACGCTGCCCAGCTCTCCGAAAAACGGGATCGGTGTCGGGCGCGCAGCGCAGAGGTCAAACAGCGCCCGCCCGCCTCCCAAGGACCCGGTAAATCCGACGGCATTTATCAACGGGTGCTGGACAAGCACCTGCCCCATTTCACGTGTATCCCCTTGCAAGAAACTAAAGGTGCCCGGTGCAATACCGCACTTAGCGACGGCCGCATGAATTGCTTCTGCGATAATCTCGCCGGTGCCGGGATGCGCGGGGTGGCCCTTTACTACGACAGGACATCCCGCCGCCAAGGCCGACGCAGTGTCACCACCAGCCGTCGAAAAGGCCAGAGGAAAGTTTGATGCGCCAAATACGGCAACAGGGCCAATGGGGCGTTGCACCATTTTGAGGTCAGGTCGGGGCAGCGGTGTGCGGTCCGGCAGGGCGGGGTCGTGGCGGCGATCCAGATAATCATCCGACAAGATATGCGTGGCGAACAAGCGCAATTGGCCCGTGGTGCGGCCTCTTTCGCCCTGAAGACGCGCTTCGGGCAGGCCGGTTTCCTGTGTGCCAATTGCGGTGATCGCATCTCCACGCGCTTCAATTTCGTCCGCGATGGCGTTCAGAAAAGCCGCACGCTCTGCGCGTGTCGTGTAGCCATAAGACCAGAAAGCCTCTTCTGCCGCGACGCAGGCGCGATTGACTTCATCAGGGGTCGCCACGCTAAACCGGTGGGCATCGCCCTGCGCCGGTGCCGAGGTAAAGCTGGCGTCACTTGCCACCCAATGGCCTGCAATCAGATGTTTGCCGTGAGGTTGAAATGTCATTGCAGTAGTCTCCTATTTGCCCCAGCGCAGCGCGATGAGGTCGTGCTCACTGGCCAATTGCAGCAATCGGGTTTTGGTTCTTTCGGACATGGCTTGCAGCGGGTGGCGGACATGATCCGACCCGATAACTCCGCCCGCCATCATCACGGTTTTGGCGGCGCGCAATCCACATTGGCGGTTTTCGTGGTTGATCAGGGGCAAACAAAGTTTCCACTGCGCCAAGGCGCCATCATGATCGCCCGCCAGAAAATCTGTGACGATAGGGCGGATCAATTCCGGTTGCAGGGCCGAAGTCATCGTTCCAGTGGCCCCCGCGTCCAGATCGGCCAGCAGGGTCACCGCCTCTTCACCGTCAAACGGGCCGATGATGTCGTCGCCGCCAGCTGCGATCAATGCGGCCAATTTGTCGGCAGCAAAGGGGGTCTCCATCTTGAAATAGCTGACATTCTCGATGTCGCGCGCCATCTTGACCAAGGTCGGAACACTAAGGGTTACACCGGACAAAGGCGCGTCCTGAATCAGGATCGGTATAGAGATCGCGTCGGACACAGCCTGGAAGTGTTCGAAAATGCCTGCCTCACCGGGGACAAGGCCAACACCGTGATAGGGTGGCATCATCATGATCATCGCCGCCCCCATCGACTGGGCCTCGACCGCGCGGGCCACGGCGATCTGGGTCGAGAAATGGCTGGTCGTGACGATCACAGGCACGCGGTCTGCGACATGCTCAAGGCTAAGACGGGTCAGTGCGGCGCGCTCGTCGTCGGACAAAACGAACTGTTCAGAATAATTGGCCAGAATACAGATCGCATCGACCCCTTGGTCGATCATGCAATCCAGCACGCGGCGCATGCCCTCTCCATCGACCTGTCCGTCGGCATGAAAAGGTGTCGGGGCGACGGGCAGAATGCCGGTCAAAGGATGTTTCATTGCGGGTCTCCTTAAGGTGTCGGGGCGGCGCGGTGCGATCCCTTCGCCCGCGTCACTTGTTGTTTTTATTCGATGAACGGATCGACCGTGATCCGGCGGCCAAGGACAAATGCGTCGGCCACATGGCGCATCGGCGATAGGTCCATGTCGATATCGCCTTGTTGCACCAACGCGGCCATGCGGCTGTAAAGTCTTGGATATTCACCAGTCAGGCTCAGGTCTGATTCGGGGCCGTGTTCCTGCCCATCAATCGAGAGTTTCGCGCCCCCTTCGCTCAACGTTAAGGTGCCCTGATCGGTTTCTGCGATGATGCTCCAGGTTTGCGTGCCCTGCTGGCGAAAATCAAAGACGGCCTCAATCTCTGCACCGTCGGGGTGCGAAAAATCCAGCCTCGCGGCAATTGGCGTTTGGCAGTTTTCCGGGACGCCCAAGCGCGCGGCGTTGACATGGATGGGAACTGGCAGAATTTCGGTAACGATCGACAGTGCGTTGATGCCGGGGTCAAAAACGCCAAGCCCGCCGGGCTGCCAGATCCAGTCTTGACCGGGATGCCAACGGCGCACGTCTTCTTTCCACGTGATGGTCATCTTGCGCAGAACCTTGTCGGCCAGCCATGCTTTGGCCGGCGCGACACCTGCCGCCTCGCGCGAATGCCACGTCGCAAACAACGATACACGATGGGCGCAAGCCAGCGCCCGGAGGGCATGACATTCTGACAGCGTCGCACCGGGCGGCTTTTCAAGCATCACGTGGCGCCCCGCACGGATCGCGGCCACCGCAGCGCCATAGCGCGGTACCGGTGGCAGGCACAGTGACACAACCTGCACGTCGTGCCGGGTCTCCAACATCTTTTCCAGATCCGTGTAAGCTGGAACGCCCTCAACCGTCCCTTGGCGCGACACTGTCGCGGTCAGTTCCCAATCGGGTGAGGCCGCAATCGCAGGAACATGCTGGTCCGTTGCTATCTTGCCGATCCCCATCAGTGCGATGTCCATCAATGTGAATCCTTTCCGACAGGCGCGCCACGGCAGCCCTTCAGGAATTCCAGATCAGCGCCCGTATCCGCCCCTTCTACATGTTTCTGATGTATCCAAGCATATCCGGACTTCGCTAGGTCGTGGCTCGGCTTCCAGTTGGACAGGCGCTCGGTCAATTCCGCTTCCGAGATATCCAATTGCAATCTGCGCTGCTCGACATCGACCTCAATCATGTCCCCGTTCTGCACAACGGCCAATGGGCCTCCGGCGGCGGCTTCAGGGGATGTGTGCAAGATAACGGTGCCATAGGCGGTGCCTGACATGCGTGCATCGGAAATGCGGATCATGTCTTTGATGCCCTTTTTCAGTACCTTCGGAGGTAGGCCCATGTTGCCGACTTCAGCCATGCCAGGATACCCTTTGGGGCCGCAGTTCTTCAGAACCATGATGCAGGTTTCATCAATATCAAGCGCATCATCGTCGATCTGGGCTTTGTAGTCGTCGATGTCTTCAAATACGACAGCGCGGCCACGATGCTGCATCAGATGTGGCGACGCGGCAGAAGGTTTCAGGATCGCACCCTTTGGCGCAAGATTGCCCTTCAAAACTGCGATGCCACCCTTTTCGGTCAACGGGTTTCCAACCGGGCGGATCACGTCCTCGTTCCAGTTCTTGGCGTCCTTGATCTCGGCCCAGATGGTTTCGCCGGACACAGTCAGCGCGTCTTTGTGCAGCTTGTCGGCCTCGGCAAGACGCTTGAGCACGACAGGCAATCCACCCGCGTAAAAGAACTCTTCCATAAGGTATTCGCCAGAGGGCTGCAGGTTCACAATGGTCGAAACGTCCCGTCCACAGCGATCCCAGTCGTCGAGCGTCAGGTCCACGCCCATACGACCGGCAATCGCCAGCATATGAACAACCGTATTGGTTGACCCCCCCACGGCACCGTTGCAACGGATCGCATTTTCGAATGCGTCTTTCGTAAGAACGTCAGAAGGTTTCAGATCGTCTTTGACCATCTGCACGATGCGCCGCCCCGACAGTTGCGCCATTACGCGGCGGCGGCTGTCCACAGCCGGAATGGCCGCATTGCCAGACAATGCCATGCCAAGCGCCTCGGACATGGCGGCCATAGAGGAGGCCGTGCCCATGGTGTTGCAGGTCCCCGAGGACCGCGTGACTGCTGTTTCCCCCGCGAGGAATTCTTCTTGTGTCATCTCGCCCGCTTTCACCGCTTCGGAGAATCTCCACAAATGCGTACCTGCCCCAACGCGCTCCCCTTGGAACCAGCCGTTCAGCATGGGCCCACCTGTCACAACAATAGACGGCAAATCACATGACGCAGCGGCCATCAGCAAAGACGGCGTGGTCTTGTCACACCCAACCATCAACACGCAGCCATCCATCGGTTGGCCTCGAATTTGTTCTTCTATCGACAGCGCTGCAAGGTTGCGAAACATCATCGCCGTGGGACGAAAGGTATTCTCTGAGGCCGAGAACACGGGCACTTCCAGCGGGAAACCACCTGCTTCCCAGATCCCGGCTTTTACCTTTTCCGCCAGCTCGCGCAGGTGGCCGTTGCAGGGCGTCATATCCGACCAGGTGTTCAGGATGCCGATCACCGGCCGCCCGTCAAACAGATCATCAGGATACCCTTGGTTCTTCATCCAGCCGCGATGATAGATCACGTCTTTCGTACTGCCATCGTACCATTCAGCAGAGCGCAACCGGCGAGGCCATTTGGCGGGTTTGAATGTCATCTTATGCCTGCTTTGATTTGTTATAGACATCGAAAATCACGGCAGCGAGAAGCACGAGGCCTTTGATCACCTGTTGGTAATCAATGCCGATGCCAAGGAGCGACATCCCGTTGTTCAACACTCCCATCAAGAAGGCCCCGACCACCGCACCGACAATCTTGCCCACTCCGCCGGACATTGACGCACCGCCGATAAACACGGCCGCAATAACGTCCAGCTCCAGCGCAAAGCCCGCCTTTGGCGTGGCAGAGTTCAACCGCGCGGCAAAGACCATTCCGGCTGCCGCTGCAAGCACGCCCATATTGGCGAAGGCGAGGAACGTCAGACGCTCTGTTTTGACTCCCGACAGTTTCGCGGCCTTTTCGTTGCCGCCCAATGCGTAAATGCGCCGCCCTGTGACCGTCCGTTCCGTAAAGAAGGCGTAGATGATTGTCAGAACGCCCATGGTCAGCAGCACGTTTGGCAGGCCACGGAAGGTTGAAAGTTTATAGAAGATGAAGATCAGCGCGAGCGAGATGATCCCGATGCGGGCATAAAAGAACGCACTGGGTTCCAGCTCCATGCCATAGGCGCGGTTCTGGGCGCGGGCCTTAAGCCCCATCCATGTGATCAAGAAGGCCGCGATAATCCCGGTTGCAAATGACAAGACATTCATACGGTTCACACCAAGCAGTCCGGCCACAGCGTCAGAGACGCTTTGTGGAACAATATCGGGGACAAAACCGTTCGAAATCATCTGGAATTCACGTGGAAACGGACCAAGGGATTGCCCCTCAAGCAGCCACAGCGACAGACCGCGAAACACCAGCATCCCTGCAAGGGTCACAATAAATGACGGGATTTTCCAATAGGCGATCCAATACCCCTGTGCGGCCCCGATCAGGCCACCGGCTAGAAGACAGGTCGCAATCGTGACGCCTGTGGACTGGTCATATTCCACGATCATTACGGCGGCCAAGGCGCCGGTGAACCCCATAACAGACCCGACCGACAGATCGATGTGCCCCGCCACAATGACGATCAACATACCCAACGCCATGATGATGATATAGCTGTTCTGCAACAATAGGTTCGTCACATTGACGGGCTTCAACAGCGTGCCGTCCGTCACCAGTTGGAAAAATATCATGATGCCGATCAGGGCAAACAACAGCCCATACTCGCGCATGTGGCGCATCAGGTATTCGCCGATACCCAGCTTTTTCGGGGCGTCAGAACTTTGTTCCATGTCAGGTCTCCTATTCGGTCACGATAAGCGACATGATGCGCTCTTGGCTGGCCTCTTTTGCGGTCAGTTCACCGACAAAAGCGCCTTCGTTCATTACGTAAATTCGGTCACACATGCCCAACAGCTCGGGCATTTCAGACGAGATCATCACAACGCCTTTGCCCTGCTGGGACAGCTCGTTGATGATCCCGTAGATTTCAAATTTTGCACCAACGTCGATCCCGCGCGTCGGTTCATCCAGAATAAGAACCTCGGGTTCGGCAAACAGCCATTTGGACAAAACAACTTTCTGCTGATTGCCGCCCGACAGGTTCACCACACGCTGGAAAACACTTGGCGTGCGGATGTTGAGCGCCGAGCGGTATTGCTCAGCCACCTCTGTTTCACGGGCCTCATCAAGAATCGCCTTGCGTGAGACCTCGGGGAGGTTGGACAGGGTGATGTTGCGCTGGATGGTTTCATCCAGAACCAGCCCCAACGATTTGCGGTCCTCGGTCACATAGGCCAGCCCTGCGTCGATCGCTTTGCTGACAGTGCTGACGTCAACAGGGGCCCCCTTCATCTCGACCGTACCGCTGATTTTGCGTCCGTACGATTTACCAAAGATGCTCATGGCCAGTTCTGTGCGGCCCGCACCCATCAATCCGGCAATGCCGACAACCTCGCCTGCGCGCACGGTCAAATCGACGTCTTTTATCATCTGCCGATCTGCATGGACGGGGTGCCAGACATTCCAGCCTTTCACCGCCATCAACATATCACCCGCCTGTGGATCGCGTTCGGGGTAACGGTCGGCCATATCACGACCCACCATATCGCGCACAATGTGGTCTTCGGTGATTTCGCCCTTTGCGGCGTCCATCGTGGACACGGTGATGCCGTCGCGAATAACGGTCACCGTATCGGCGACGCGGCGTACTTCGTTCAGTTTGTGGCTGATGATGATCTGCGTAACGCCCTGTTCTTTCAGCTCCAACATCAGATCAAGCAAGGCTTGACTGTCGCTCTCAGACAGGGCGGCTGTGGGCTCGTCAAGGACCAGCAAACGCACTTCCTTGGACAGGGCTTTCGCGATTTCGACAAGCTGTTGCTTGCCCACGCCCAGCTTATCGACCATCGCGCTTGGCGGCTCAGACAGTCCGACCTTGCGCAACAATTCTTCGGTGCGCTGGTACGTGCCGCGCCAGTCAATGATGCCACGCTTGCTGTGCTCATTGCCCAGAAACAGGTTCTCGGCAATCGAAAGAAGCGGCACAAGAGCCAGCTCTTGGTGAATTATGATAATGCCACGGTCTTCGGAATCCGAGATATCCGAGAACTCTGCCAAAGCACCGTCGTAATGGATTTCGCCATCGTAGGTTCCCGCCGGATACACACCCGAGAGCACCTTCATTAGCGTGGATTTTCCGGCGCCATTCTCGCCGCAGATGGCGTGTATTTCGCCTTTTTGTACAGCCAGATTGACCGTGTCGAGCGCTTTTACACCAGGGAATTCCTTGGTGATTGCGCGCATTTCGAGTAACGCGTCCATAATCCCGCCTTCGCTGTGGTTAAGGTCCGCCCGTCGGAAAACGGACAGACCCAGGGAGGAACCAGATTACTGGACTTCATCCATCGAATAGTAGCCGGAACCGATGATAACATCTTCCCAGTTGGACAGATCGACGGATACAGGTTCAAGCAAGTAGCTTGGGATTACCTTAACACCGTTATCGTAGGTCTCGGTATCGTTGATCTCAGGCTCGCCGCCCTCCAGAAGCGCATCAACCATGCCCACGGTCACACGAGCCAACTCGCGCGTGTCCTTGAAGACTGTCGAATACTGCTCGCCTGCCAGCATGGACTTGACGGACCGCAGCTCCGCATCCTGACCAGAAACAATCGGCATCGCCTGATCGTCAGACCCGTACCCTACACCCTTCAGCGAGGAGATGATGCCAATCGACAGACCATCATATGGGGACAGTACGCCGTGAACGGTTTCGTCGGTGTAATGCGCAGACAGCAGGTTATCCATGCGGGCCTGTGCCACAGCACCGTCCCAACGCAGGGTCCCAACGGTTTCCATACCCATCTGACCAGAGACGATGTTGACTGTGCCATCTTCAATCAGAGGGTCCAGGACCGACATCGCACCATTGTAGAAGAAATAGGCATTGTTGTCGTCCGGCGAACCGCCGAAAAGTTCAACATTGTAAGGGGCATCGCCAAAGCGTTCTTGCAGACCATCCACCAAAGAAGTCGCCTGCTGAACACCGACTTTGAAGTTATCGAATGTTGCGTAGTAGTCGACATACTCGCTGTCGCGGATCAGACGGTCATAGGCAATGACACGAATGTCAGCAAAATGCGCGTTTTCCAGCGCGTTCGACAGGGTCGTGCCATCAATCGCGGCAATAACCAGCACATCGACACCATTGGTGATCATGTTCTCGATCTGCGCCAGCTGGTTGGGGATATCGTCTTCTGCATACTGTAAGATCGTGTCATAACCAGCGGCTTCGAACTGTTCGACCATCGAGTTGCCATCAGAAATCCAGCGGGCAGATGATTGTGTTGGCATCGCAATACCAACCGTTCCTTCAGCAAATGCGGCAGAGGCCATAAGGGCCGTGACCGCTGCTGTCGTCAGCAGACGTGTAAGTTTCATAGTTTCCTCCCTAGATGCGCGTCTCATTCTAAATGTGCCGCGCTGTTCCTCATGTTGAGCGATAAGGCTCCGTGTTTGCTTAATGCACCAAGGCATGACAATAAAATTTAAATATGGGCATACAGCATATCAAAATTGGTATACTTAGTCTGTCATGAGTTTCGCCCGCCGCCTTAAAAACATTCATCTTCGATTGATCTTACAGATCGCCATGACCGGCAAACTGCAAGTCGCCGCACAAAAGATAGCGGTGTCACAACCGGCAGCGTCCCGAATGGTGTCCGAGATCGAAAAGCTGGTGGGCGCTGAACTGTTTACGCGACATGCAAAAGGTATGGCCCCCACACCCATCGGAGAGGCCGTCATCTACCACGCACGCCAGATCCTCCAAGGGTATGACAATCTGGACATGAATGTTCAGAAAATCGCAAGCGGTCGTGCAGGGTCCGTCAGAATAGGGACCGTCACAGGCCCGGCGGTTGGCCTGATTGTGCCCGTTGTACGGGCGATGCGCGCGCAGGCACCCGATGTCGAGTTCACGATTGAGGTCGCGCCGTCCACGGTGTTGATGCGCGGGCTGGATGAGGGCAACTTTGATTTCATTGTCGGGCGCCCCCCACCGAACTTCAAAAGTCAGATGTATCAGATATTTCCGGCCCGCAACGAGGTCGTGTCGATGCTGGTTTTCCAAGATCATCCCTTGGCGGGTTGCACATCCCTCCGCCTTCGCGATCTGCGGGAATTTGGATGGATCATCCAAGAACACGGCACCCCAATCCGTGCAGCAGTCGAGACGGCGTTTCACGCAAATCAGGTCGCAATGCCGACTCAAATCACCAATACATCGTCCTTGCTGGTGGCTCTGGCCCTTTTGGAGCAATCAACCGCGATTGCGTCACAATCTCACGAAGTCGTAGACCTTCTGGCGGACTCGGCCCTTGATATGAAAGTCGTTCGATTGGATGTCGTAGAGGAAATTCTTGTGTCGCCGTTCTTCTTGATCACCCGAGCCGACCGAGAGCTATCTCCGGCCGCCGATCAAGCCATTCAGGAAACATTCCGGAAAATGTGACACAGAATGCTCCACGGTGAAAACGAACGCGATCCTGACCGGCGGCTGCGCGAAGTTTGAAACCCCAACACTCAGCGGCCCATGCCGATTTCGCCGCAAATGCATCCAGCAGGAAGCAGTCATTCGTTTCTATTCAAGCAACACCCGCTTTGTTCCGCACTGTTGACCTTGAGCGATAGAATATCAAAGTCCGCTCTGACGTGCTCGCCAATCAACTGAACCTCTGACGCAATACCTAACGGCCTCACCTGCTCGGCTTCGCGTGTCGCAGGTGAGAACGGCCCTGCGGTCC
>TARA_R110002051_G_scaffold319449_1_pt1 | contig 11673 bp, 5 predicted proteins | sample TARA_R110002051 | Tara Oceans TARA_R110002051 (sample SAMEA4397023) | marine metagenome | biome: Polar Biome; feature: [MES] marine water layer (ENVO:01000295) within the mesopelagic zone...; material: water (ENVO:00002006), including particulate matter (ENVO:01000060) such as......
TCTCCTGGGTAACAGCTAATTCTCCAGCACTATCAAAAGCTAAAACTTTACTTGCACGATTAGCAGCGGATGTTGTGAACTCCGTTGATGTCATCGTATTTGTTCTTGATAGTTTTATGGAACGATTAACTTGTTCTTGTAAATCTTGACCTACAATCGTGAGCTTATCGAGAGCTGCTTCATGCGTTTCCGCTGGGAATGGATCATTGGCAACATAATCTGTGCCTTGGGTTTGTGCTGTTGATCTTCGTAAAACTAAAGTAACTCCACTAGCGGGAGCTGTAACCATAGTAACAGTACCACCAGAAGCAGATCCTACTCCAGATATACCATAATTGGTAGATCCAGTACCCTCGGATTTAACTGTTTCCACACCTGTTGCAGATCGTTCAATTACTTGAATATCTGTTGATGTTGGAATATAGAAACCATAAGCAAAGGCAGTAGTTGAGCCATTTCCACTATAGGAATTTTTTGTAGTCGTTGATGAAATTGTCATAATTTAAAATGTTTGTGAAATTTGCAAAAAAAAACTGGATCAATGTCCAGCATATTTGTAAATTTATATTAATTTGTTATGTTTGTTAAGTAAAAAATTTATTTAAATGGATTTATTTCTGGAGATCTATCTGGAGTTTTATTCCCAGCTCCCCACCAATATTCCTGTCCTGTTCGTTTTCGCAATGCTTTTTCCTTTCTTCTAACATCTTTATCAAATTTAGGATCAGTCATTTCTTGCAATGTGTCCATTATTAATCTTTCAAATGCTAATCGTACATACCAAAGAGATGCTCCTGGAGAATATCTTTTAGTATAATTAGAAAAATCTTTCCCCCAATTTACATCAAAATCATCTTCTTGGAATAAATCAATTATTTCTTTTGCGGGATTTATTATTCCTAATTCAATTGTATCTGCTGCAAAAGAAACTGGAGATCCAGCAAGTGTTTTTGCTATTCCTCCACCAAATCTATTAACAGATGAATATAAGAAATCACCAAATATTGCTAACCCTCCACCATGAACAGCTGCGTTCATCCAATATTTATAATCCATATCCTCCCATTTAGTTACATCTTTCCCTTTAGTAATATTTTTTAATTCATAGGTAAATGCACCAATTAAAGTTGATGTAATAAAAAAACTTGTCATATATCCAGCTCTCCCACCAAATGTATTAACCTTGGCAAACATCATTCTTGCAATATGTGTATAAGCAATTGTTAAAGCAAAATTTTTATACATTCCCACCGATAATAATAATTCTCCTCCAATTGTTCCAGGTTTAGAACTTCCTTTCAGAGTTGCTTTAGCTCGGTAAGATGCAGATGGTACAGCAAATTCTATTTCTCTATTAATCCCATCCATTAATCTATCCGATAAATCTTTAGCAACACCCTGGGAAATATTTTCATTAGCAAAGATATCATCAGGGCGAATAAACTTTACTCCTTTATGATCATATTGTTTTGTTGCACGAATAATATTCCATCCATCTTCTCCAATACCATTGCGTTCAAAAAAATTTTTAAAAGATGGATTAAGTTTATCAAATTTTAAATCAGAATATTTTGATATGGTTCTAAAAAATTCCATTCCAAAACCCATTTTTCCCGCTTGTGTCATATGAGATAATCCACTTGCTCGGAGTACAGTTTCATTAATTCTTTTTGCCATTTCAGGAGCAAAAATATCACCCATCATTCTTGCCTGGGCAGCCCCCACAGTTAAAAAAGATTCTGCTATTAACCCTGATGACATTGCTAATTCAGCTAATTCATCAGAAAACAAACCTTTGGTCATTTGTTTTAAATTAGAAAACATTGCTTGAGTTGAATCTAAACCATTAAATCTAGCTGCAATCCTAGTAAAGTTAAAATCTCCTAAAGCTAAAACTGATGCTGATCCAAGTTGTGCAGCTGTTAATAATTGACGAATACCCGCCAAAGATCTTGATATAGAACCATCAACAGGAGCATTTAAAGATCCATTATGCAATCCCCAGATACCCTCAATTAAATTTGTTTTAACATTCATCCTGTCTGTATTGGTTCTACCAGGGATTAATTGTTTTTTTCTTTTTAATCCTTTTTGATCATCTAACTTTCCTTGTTTTTTTAATGTGTCTTTCATCCATCTAATTGTTGCAGTTGGATTAGCTCCTAAAACTTCCATAGATGATATATCTCTTGCCATACTATCTAGGTGTCCAATTACAGTAGAGAAAGGATCTGATTTACCAAATTCTTTTTGATATTCTAACCAGGTATCTGCATCTTTAAATTTTAAAAAACGATGATCTGTTCTTCTATTACCAATCATTTTTCCAAATCCCGCAGCTGTGCCAGGGCGAAGTTTATTATATCCCTCGGTTGTTATTGTCTCCCATACTTCTTCTAAAGCATTAGATAGGCTGCCTTTATTAAATTTAAGTCCTGTTTTCTCATCTATCATTTCATCAAGATTTAACATTCCTTTGTTATTAAAATTACCATCTTCATCAAAGCCACCTACTTTATTTACCCAGGCTTTTTTTGTAAATTTAGTAATTAAAATAGAATCATGCATTTGCGGCATTCCAAATTTTAGTAATTTTTGTATTCTTCCACCAGCTGCATTAAATTTTAATCTAGCAAATTCCATTGTTTCACTTGCAGCTTCCGCTAACTCTCTTGCCATAGGATTTCCTGTACTTCCAGGCTCAAACATTTCTCTTACAACATCATCCATCATATATTCATTTTTTGCTTTTATCCCACCTGTCATATTTCTTTTGAACTTTAAAATATAATTTGTCATTCTTTTGTAGAGTTGCCCTCGAACTGTTTGATAACGAGATTGTAAATCACTAAATGGCATTCGATGATTTGGAGCAAGAGCTGCCAACATTGCTTCTGCTGGATCTTCTTCTCCACTTGCATTACGAAAAGTTTGAATAAATTTTTTAATTCTTGCCTGGGCTACAAGAGTAAGCATTGCCTGTCTTTTCTTTTCCGCAGCTTCATGTTTTAAAGCATCAAAAGTAGCTTTACCCGCTTCTCTTTCTGCATCACTTTTAGATAATCCCTGGGAAATAAAATCTTTTTCTAGGCTTTCAAAATGTCCTTGAATATCTGCTTTTTTCTTATCATTTATAATTCCCTCTTGATTGGCATTATTAATACATTCTCTTAAACTCATACTACACAATCCCTCAATCTATTTATTATTGCCTGGTCATTATTAATATCTTCCAGGGCTTGTTTAGCAGTTATCATATCTGCCACAATTTCATCTTCTTCTACTCTTGATGATACAGAAAATTCTTCGTCTTTAAATTCGTTAATAAGTTTTTGATCTTCTGAAAGCTCTATACTTTCTTTTGTTTTTTGTTTTGGATTATAAATAAAACTTTCTCTTGTAGAAAAATCTTTATTTATTCCTTTATTTTCTACAAATCCTTTATTTTTGTAAAAAGTTTTAAGCCTATTAATTGAAGTAGCTCCAAAATCTTTTGATGGTGTTAAAACAATCTTTTGATTTGTTTGATCTGCATATTCTATTAAATCATCCATTGCTTTAGATCCCAATCCTTGGTTTCTTTGTGCTTTTGGAATAATTATTCTTGATAAATTAATTTCTTTTTTTGCTATATTTTCAGAAATATCTATTACAAAACCTTTATTTTCAAATTCTGTAATTATTTTATTTAAACTTTTTTCTTCTGTTCCAGGGCTTGTTTTTGATTCTCCTTGATTTTTCTTGCTAGATCCAGAACTCCTTTTCCCAATTTTTTCTCCGATAGTAAACCCTCCCTCATTTTCGATGAGTATGGGTTTTTCTCCTCGTTTGACGAAATTATCTGTTTTTTTATAGCCATCTAGTACCCCTATTTTTTTTATCTGATTATATACAATATTGGGATTATCTCCAATACTTAATAAATATTCATGTGGTATTAATCTACCTGTATTTAAATATCTTACAAAAGCTCGTCTATAAGATTCATCTCCTGGGATATCAATATTGTGTAAATATACCTTATAGCCCATTTCTTTAAAACCTGTAATTTTATTTAAAAGAGCATCAAAATCTTTTCCAACAACAGGGAAAACAACATTTTGACCTTTAGTCATAACTCTTTCTAAAAATTTTAATATAGTTTTTCCAGATTCTTCATGGATTACTCCAGCCCCTTTTCCATCGTCATATTCTGGAAATAATTTTTTTGCTTCATCCACATCTAACAAAATTGCTTTTAATTTTTTAACTAAAGGAATAGCCTCAATAACTGATTTACCACTACCAGGTTTACCCATAACAAAGACAACTTTCTTTTCAGCTTTAGCTTTTCCTGTAAATAATCTATCTTCATATTTACTATGCCCCGCATTATAATCTAAAATTTCAACTGCTTCATTTTGTATTTTTACTCTTTCAGGAGTATCTATAATGCTTTCAGTAGTAGCTTTGCGATCAAAAGCTAATTGGTCTTTTTCATATTGATCAATGGCATCATCTAAAGTTTTATATGGTGGTAATCCTTTTTTTGTTAAAGATTTGTTAATTGTTTCAAGAGCTTCTTCTAATATTTTTGGATCTATTTTATCTAGGATAGGTTTTATAATTTTTCTATCAATAGGAGTAGAATTTTTTAAAACTTCTTCTGCATCTACACTAAACTCTCCTCGTTCAGTTTCTTTAACTAATTTACCCGATGCAGTATCAAAAACATAAGTATCATCTATTGCTTCTGTAATTTCATTTTCTAAAAAATCGCCCTGATCTTTTTGACCTGTGCCACCTATATCGGAAAATTCTTCCTGGGGTTTTGCTGTACTTAAATCTTCTTTTTCAAGGATGCGATTGTTCTGGATTGGAGATTTTTCAACACTCCCAGATCCGCCAACATCGTACCCATCAAAATCCCCTCTTGTATTTGCTCTATCGATGGCTTCTTCGAATTGCTTGATGGCTGCACTTTCGTTTCCTTCGGCATGGAGTTTTGCTGCGATGTTGAGATCTTCTGCAAGTTGGTTGCCACTTCTGGTTGCTTGTCTTTCGATAAATTGTAAGATTTTTTCATTTATTAATTCCCTGTTTTTATTATATGATTCATCAAGTACATTTTTACCTGATGAGTTTATTTTAGTTTTTTGTAAATTCAATCTTTTAAATAAATTTTTATCAGCTTTTAAACCTTTAATAACTGTATCTAAAATATCTGCTTTGTTCGTAAATAACGATTTTTTAATAAATTCTGTACCCAATAGATCTATTTGTTCTACTGTTTGTGTTCCACTATCCATTGCTTGGAGAATAATAGACCTGGCTTTAGCTAAATTATTAGGATCAGTTTGTTTTAATAATTGCAAAATAGTTTTATGCATTGATTTATCTTTAACTAAACTTGCTACCATTGCAGCATGAGCTGCGGAATATTGTCCTCGAATAACTAAATCAAAAGCATCATCTGCTAATCCCTCCATTGCCATTGCTTCTTTAACAAGGTTAGATCGTTTAGGCAGCATTGCTTTAAAATCATCAAAATTCTTTTTTGATATTCGCAATATTTTAGCAGCATCAATTGATGTACCACTTCCCTCTTGAATATTTTTAATAGCAGCCCAAATTTTTATTTGATCAGGAGAATAACCATCTGCTTCTCGGTATAACATTCCAACAAGTTTTGGTTTTTGTCCATCATTTTGAGCTAATATTCTTTTAGCTAATCCTAATCGCTGATGACCATCGGCAATAACTTTTCTTCCGTCAGCAAATTCATAAACCATAATGGCATTTGATGCATGGGGATTCCATTCAGTTACATCTTTTAATCTATCTGTAACTCCAAATGCATCTCCACCCTCTTTGTATTGAAAAAGATTTGCATCAACTTCTAAATCATCAATTTTAAATTCTACAAAACCATCTGAATATTCTTTCACTCCCTCATCAAGAGTTATTAAAGGTTTTTCATCTATGGGAACTGTTTCATTAACAAAATTATCTTTTGCATCTTCTAAATTTTTTAGATGATCTATATCATTTTCTGTATTTTTTTTAAAAGGATTTCTTTTAATTTCAAATTTTTTGCTTTCTTCCATATCAAGAAAACGATATAAATTTTTTGTTTTTAAATTATTTGGCAGCCCTTTTACAAATTTAATCAAATCTTCTCTTGGTAATTCTGATAAAGCATCCATAATTAAAGTTTTAACTTCTGGTTGTGTTTCAGTTGCTTTATTAATAATGGATGTTAAATTTTTTTCTAACCAGGCTTCAGGATCTTTGGCAATTTTATATTCTTGATATTTAGCGAAAGGTATTGCTCCTGATTTAAACAAACCTAAAACAACAGCTGATAATGTTCCACTTGCAACACCTACAGCTACTATTGTTGTAATACTTTGTTTTAAAGAATGCTCTATGCCGAGTTCAGAATTATTCCAATCATAAACTCCAACTTGGATAGCTGATTCTGCTACCATTCCTAAAACCGCTTCAACTGCAAAAGTTTTAAGAAATTGCATTCCTACTACTCCAGCTGTCGTATAACCAAATGTTGCAAAACTAATTGGTAAAGTTGCTAAAACATAAGGATCAGTTATACCACCTCTAGCTCCAGCTGCTATTTGCCCCCAATTCCATCCAAATAATCCAGGCTCGGCATTAGCCATAACATCTTTATTTTTTCCCCAAGCATCTTTAGCCCTATTAATAACCTCTTGATCAACTTCTTCTCTTGTTCGTAAATTTGCGTATTTTTCAGGATCAGATTTTTTCATTTGATTTACTTGATCAAAATACCAATCATAATGAGCTTGTTGTGAATTTTGATAATTTTTCTGTAAAGTATCTAAATTATTTATTTTTAAATGATTATTATCTCTATTTAAACCTGTATCAATTTCTGGTAATTCAAAGGTATCAGGATGATTTAAAAATAAAGGGTTAGGAAAATCATCAGTTAAAAAATCTTTATTTTTATTCCATTCTTCAGTAAACACTTCTGCAAATCCATTTGCTTTTGAATCAGATCTATATCTACGATAAAAATCATCTTTTGCTGCACGATAATTATCTAAATATAATGTCCTTTGACCTTTGGCTTTGTTCGCCCTGTTGTATTGAGATAAATGTTTTTGTTCGTTAAAAAAAATTCCACTCATATTATTGTAAATATTTCTTAATTAAATTTAAATCTAAAATAAAATACCCGCTTTCATTATTTTTTGTACCAACATATTGAGGATCTTGATTATCCCAGGGAGTATTAAAAGATATAATATATTTACCATCACCTACCGCCCACAAATAAGGCTGAAATTTTCCATCTTTTCTATTAAAAACATCTCCATTTAATTTAAATTCACCTGTTTCAGATCCATTATCCCAAATAGGAACTTGCCCATTAAGTAATGTTTTATTTATATCTTTCAGATCAGACCAGTCATTAAAAAATTTTCCTATTTCTTCTTCGAATGTTTCTGTTGCCATCCAACTTGGAGCAAAAGTAGCCTGATCATTAAATTCTGCAATGCCGCCATGCTTTACTCCATCTTTTGTTGTGCCACCAATTAATTGATCAATAATATTGGTATACATTTTCTTATTAAATGATCTATTTTTTGGATCTGCTCTTTTTAAATAAATCATATTAGCCATATCAAATATTGTTTCATTGATTGATGTATCAGCATTAATAAAAGAACCATCTAAAGTTTCTGTTAATACCTCTCGTGCTTGATCTCTAAAATAAGCTCCATCTGTTCCAAACATTAATTCAGTTGCCTTGTTACTCGTATTGTCTTTTAAACCAAAACCCGCAAAGAAATCAGATGCCAACTCTCCAAGTTGAGGATTCTCTGGATTTGAATTCATTAGCCCCGCTATGTGTGCAAAATAATGTGATTCTTTTTTACCATCGCCTTTATTTAAAATTTCTTCAAAAACATTATCTGCATCAACACCAAATGTTGACAATTTAGAAATTAAATTAATTTTTTGATCATTACTTGTTTCATCGCTTTGCCAATAATTCATAATCATTTCTTGCTCTGCTTTTGTTAAGAAATCTCTCCTAGTATTATAAACAGCAGCAGTTTGATTTCCATCACCTACTCTATTTGTAACCCAGGTAGCCCATTCTTCAGGAGAAGCATTTAAATTCATTGGCTCTAAATCTATTTTATCTACTTGATCAGCCCACATAAGAGAATCTTTTGTTAAAGCAGATGACATTTTATCTCTAACTGTTGTTAGGGCTTTTAATTCTAATATGTCTGAATTACTAACTCCTCCAACTTTGTCTTTTTGTGGAACAGCTGCATTATAAACTGTAGATTCTGCTGGAATTGATTCTGTAGTATTGGATTTTTCAATTTTAGCTTGTACTTCTGATATTCTTGCATCAAGATTTATAATATTAGATTGTCTTGCTTCTCTAAATGTTGCCCACATATTATAATAATCATCTATTTTTTTAACAGTTTCAGTATCACCTAAACTTTCTGCAATTGATCTTGCAGCTGTTAAATCTATCTGTCCATTTTTAGGCATCAAACCATCATCTAATTTTTTTGTAATTTCACTAACATTTGATTGATTCTCAGCAATCATTCGTTTTGTATTTGTTGCTGCGGCACTTGCTAAAGCATCAACTTTATTTTTTGCGGCAATATCTAAAGTTGCTCGTTGTTCAAGCGATAAATTTTTAAAAGGATAATCATGTGTTTTTCCTTTTGCTAAAGCAAGATAACCTTCTGGATCTTCTGCAATCATTAATTTAGCCTGGATAAAACTTAATTCTCCCTCACTATATTGTTCAGCTAATTCCGCTGTAATGTTAATGATGCCGCCATCAAATGCTTCTTCGTGAATACCGACAACTCCATTTAATCCGAGCAATCTATTTTTAGCAGTTATTTGAGCAAAACCATTTCCATATTCTAAATCATATAATAATTGTTTGTGTTCTGATTTATATGCAGATGTGCGTTGAGCTAATCCTGTTTTAAATGATCCATTTAATACATCTAATTTTAAGGCAGCTGCTTTATTTTCAAACTTCACTTCAAAGTCTTGTCTAACAACATCATCCTCAATTGTTGCTGCAATTGATTGTTTCATTCCCTCGGCTACATCAGCAAAATTTTGTTCATTGTTTTTATAATCTTGATCATGCTTATAATCATTTGCATAAGTGGTTAAGCCTGGCTGATCCGCTGTACCATTCAAAGCAAAATCCATTTTCTCATGTAATGTGTTTGCTCTATCCATTTTCAATTGAAAAACATCCATGGTCGTTTTTTGTTTTTCTAAAGTTTCAAGCATTTTCATATCTTGATTACTTAACTGTTCAGCTTTTTTTGACTTGTTTGATTCTTGCTGTGAAAATAAATCTAACCCTGTTGATGCAACTTGTTTTCCTACTTGTCCGATTGCATCGGATGCTCTTGAAAAATCACTCGGATTAAAACGAGTTTGGCTATAAGTGTTGGGGGCTTTAGGAGTTACTCCTGTTTGCTTGTTGTATCGTAAAATTTTTACCATTAGAAGTAATATCCTTTCATCGCCATTGACATTCTGTGATTGTTATTAAGATCAATTAATTGATTAGTAAATGCTTCCTGGCTTTTTAACATTGATGCATTGAATACCGATTGTGTTTGTACCTGTTTGTAACCACCATAAGCTCCCACCATAGATCCAGCTGCATTAGCAATACCTGTAATCCGAGCAGCTTTAGCATTCATTTTACTAATGGCTGCTTGTGTTCTAAATTGTCCAGCTTGTACTTTTTGTGAATTCGATTCAACTCTTGCATTATACAATATGTTGGATTTTTCAACTTCTGCATTTGCTCTATTACTATGTAATACTTCTATAACAGTTGGGCTATCAAGTCTAACTCCAGACTTTGCAAAATTAACAATTGAATCTCCCTCAAAAGAATCATAATCTTCTTCAAAGGCAGCAATATTTTGATAAGCTAATTCTAAAGTTGCTTTTGAATTTGCATCGGCTAATTCAGCATTTTGATTAGCTACTGCTGCATTAGCATCACTTGCAGCTCCTTGTGCCATGCCACTATAAATACTTGTACCAGCGGAAATAGCTGTACCAGCCACCATTATAGTTGCTGGATCATAATTTATTCTGCTACTAAAAGCATAGCTATCATCTGGAGATCCAGGAGTTTTAATCATTTGTATATCCTTGCATATCGTAAGTAATCTTGTTCATTTTGGTATTTAGGCATCTCACCCTCTAGTGTCATTCCCATCCATTCGGCAAATCTTTTGCCTACAACGAAATCTTTTTTTACTGCTGTTTGTAATCGCACCACATTATATTTATGTATGAAAACAGATAAACCCTGTTTAATAAGTTTAGCTGATGTAATAGGATATTTAAAAGACAATTCACTTGCCATTACCCATCCCTCATAAACACCCTTCCATAAAGGAATAATGCCGCCACTACAGATAATATTTTTATCATCATCAATGGCAGTAAAACTCATATCTTTAACTTCTAATCCATCTAGCATTGGTCGCAAACTTTCATCCACTTGCGTATGAGAAGAATTCATAATCCCTTTAACCATGCTATGTGCATGAGATTTTTTAAATGCAATTAAACTAGCCATCGTAAGTTGAAAATTGAGGATAAAGAGAAATAACATTCATTGGCAATGGTTGATTTTGTTGAATAACAATAAATCCATCGGTGTCATAATCTCCATCAAACTCTATTTCTTTATCTCCTGTAAATAATGGCACAGCTGTGTTCATCGCAGCTGCACTAGATCTAAATGGTACTCGGTCTAAATTATCAGTTGAATTTCCTACTAACAAACCAACTGTTTCAAATAATCGTACTGTTAAACTATGAATGCGTTTACTTTTTCCCTGGGCAGTACCATCCTGGCTACCCGCTTCTAATCGCATTGTTTGTAGTGTTGAATTATATCCTAAACCTACTTGTACTGTTGTTGAAGAACGATCCAAAGTAATTGATCCTGTAGCACTAACAGTTTTATTGGGATGACTAGATCCATTAGCAAGTATTGTAACTGATTGACCTATAAGATGTTGTAATCCTGTTATAGTTGTTGTTGCACTTCCCGAATAAGTTAAACCGCTATCAACAAAGAAAGCTGCTGTTAAATCCGAGCCATAATCTACAGGCTGTAAATATTCAATATATCGTCTAGTTACACTATTAATAGTTCTTTTAACAATGAGATAAGTAACATCTTCATTAAGATCTCCTGGGATAGTTGCCACACTTTCTACAACTGCATTTCCCGATCCAAATACACCACCTAATATATGCCTGTGCCATCCAACAACTTGCTCGTTCCTGGCATAAGTTAAGCCCGATAAAACTCCATCGGTTCTCACACACCACAAAATACTTTGCGGCTCTTGTTGATATGACATTTCAGTAAAACCTGAATCAGAAATATGTTCTGCCAGGATTGTTAAGTCGGGGGCTATGAAACCATCAGTATCATAATTATAAACTAATTCTCTTACTTTTCTTTTTGCTCGTTGAACAAACATGGTAGCATTACCAATTGATACTGCATCAATATCAGATGATCCATAACTTGATTGTTTTTTAATTTGAATATTTGTTGGAGTAATCGGCTCGGCTGATGAGGAAGCTGTAACAGAAAATTCT
>TARA_R110002051_G_scaffold43769_4_pt1 | contig 11667 bp, 1 predicted proteins | sample TARA_R110002051 | Tara Oceans TARA_R110002051 (sample SAMEA4397023) | marine metagenome | biome: Polar Biome; feature: [MES] marine water layer (ENVO:01000295) within the mesopelagic zone...; material: water (ENVO:00002006), including particulate matter (ENVO:01000060) such as......
ATTAATAGTACCATTAGCGGTATTGGTAGGTTGTTGATCAACAAAGCCAACACCCAGATTAGACTGAATATTTGAAAGTGTTAAAGTGAAATTTTCAGCAGCTTCAATGATATTGTCATCGATAATAGGTACATCTATATTTATACTATTTGTAGCACTGTTAAATGTAATTGTACCCGTAGATAATGTGTAATCATTTGGTTGAATAGCTGTTCCATTTGTCGTTGTGTAGTCTACAGTCACATTTTGACCAGGAGCAATGTTTCCTGTAAAAGTAGCTGTAAATCGAGCAAACGTATTTATACCTTCAGTAACTATTATATTATTGTTAGAGAAGGAAACACCTGTAGTTCCTGGTATATTATCATTATCCGTAATAGATATTACTCCTTGATCATCGTTAATAGGAGGAGTGTTCGTACCATTGGATAATTGAGCAAAAAATTGCTCTGTAACTTCAATAAGAGTATCGTCATTGATTGTAAATGATATCGTCTTTACTTCATTGTTAGTACCTGCGAACGAAATTGAATTCGATTGGGCAATATAATCCCCTGGTTGAATGGCAGAATCATCTAAAGTAGTATAGTTTACAGTGAAACCACCTGATACAGAACCGGTATGCGTAATTTGTATGGTAGCTGTACCTGCATTTTCATTTACTGTTATATCAGAAATTTTAAGGCCAATTGGATCACCATTTTCACTAACGAATATTTGTTGCGTATGACTAGCGCTATTTCCTGCACAGTCATTGATAGTCCAAGTTCTTATGATGGTGTAGTTAGTACTGGTATTATCACCAATATAAGATTCGTTAAAGGTAACTGTAGCATTCGAATCACAATTGTCATTGGCAGATAATACTGGTGCTACTGGTATGTTATTGTGTGCTGCGTATGAATCTTGAGGTAAAGATTCATTAAACGTAGGAGCCGTATTATCTTCTATAGTGATAACCTGGGTAAATGTTGAACTTACTCTACCACAAGCATCGGTAAAAGTCCAGGTATTTGTAAAAGTACCTTCTGTAGGGCAAGAGCCTGATGGTACAAAGGGACCAGCAACTTTATCTAAAGTAAAGTCACAAATGGCGGTATCTGGCTCAAGTGTATTGGCATTATTGTACCCAGAGATATTATCGCAGGATACAGTTCTATTTAAGGCATTTGGAGCTGTTGACCAATTTACTTGGGCAGGTTGCTGTACATCAATTGTGGTTGGGTCATGTGATCCTATACCACAAGAGTCTGTAGTATATGAACTATTTGTTGTAATAGGGTTTGAATCCGTAACTCCACTATAGGTAGCGGTTGCTTGTAATTCAAAACTAGCTGTACATGCCGTTTCCAAGAAATAACATTGCTCACGTATCTGAATATCAAAATCGATATCATAATTATCACCCATATCAGTGAAACCGTTCTGTACATTAAAGGTTAATGTCCTTGTAGTTGGGTCATAAGAATGCGTAACGCCTACGGGTAAAATACCTACACCAGAAAAATCTGCTTCTATTGGTAGAATAGTTGTTATCTCTAAATTTTGAATATCATCGTTTCCTGTATTTGTAACATTAAGTGTTAATGGAATAATATCACCTGCGTTAAATGGTCCAGTAGCACTAGTGTTTAAGCTTAATGCTCCTAAACTAGGTTGGTAGACATCAACACTCATTCCCATTAAGTATAGACCATATGATTCTTGGTCAGTTGTAATTTTAAATCTTGCAAATGTTTGATCGTTATCAATGTACCTATTTCCAACATTGTCTAAAGGAAATACGGTAGCATCAAACCCTAATGTGTTTGTACTTGCAGCATTTCTATTTACATAATTTAGTCCGTCTATAGTAATTCGGCTATTGAAGAAGTTGTCTTCATCTCTTAACGCTGTGGAAAGCTTAGACCAGTTGTTACTAGTATCATATATTAATAATTGATCACCAGACAGGTCACGGTCACCTTCTAGGGCACCTAATATAACGTCTGCATTTACATTTCCATTCGGAATTGTTTCAAAACCACTAAAATTAAATTCTGTTTCACCGGCACCATTAGATGCGAATGTGTGAACATAACCATCATAAAGTGTAATATTTTTAGGATCTAAGGATACATTTTCATAAACAAATACGATCTGCCAACCTCCAGAAGTACCAGTTACATTCGCAATACCATGAGAGCGTAAATCTCTTTCGGTAGCTTTTACGTTACCCACCTGATAAGAGCCAAAAGGAGAGGTCAAAGCATTTATGTCATCGGTTATATCCTTTATACACACATATGGATCGTTTTGGAAATGATCGTTACGACCTCTATAAATTACTTCATCAGCAGAGATAGTAGTATAGGCAGATTGTCCTGGCAACATTAACTTAATTTGGTTATAGTTCCAAGAAGGTTCCGTTGCTCCACCACCAGTAGTGCCATCATATTCTTTGTCTGCAGCAGCCCAATAGATATATGCTTTTTTAATATTTAAGCAACTTAGTGATGGCTCAGGGTTAACTAAGTTTGCGTTTGTTGAGTTGAAAGTTGTTGGATCCGAATCTATATCAACAAAAACGTTATTGTTGAAATCGTGATTTCCATCTTCACCGTTATAATTACCTGTAGCATTTCTAGAAAGAACATTATTGGCGATCATGGTAAAATCTCCATTAATGCTACCTTGATAACGAATTTCGAATGCCTTTTTTAAGTTGGTGTCGTTAACGTAGATATTTACTATTGCTGTATCGGTTGAGCCATTGCTATCTGTAATTCTGTAAGTAAAAGAATCATTTCCATTAAAAGAAGGACTCGGTTGATATTCAAAATAATCATCCGTCCTATTACTAGGTGTACCATTATCTCTAATTACAACGGTTCCGTTTATTGGACTTGCTACAATTTGTAATGGATTTACCGTCGCAGGGCCATCAAAACCATAATCATCGTTTGCTAAAATGGGCATATCAGTTGTGCCAAATACAACAAATGCATCATCAACAGCATTAGGTTGGTGATTTATATCTATAATTGTACCAGTTGCGTTGCCAGTGCTAATTGAAATTAAAGAAGGAGTTGTCTGTGTAATGGCAACGGTTAGGTTTTCATTACCCTCAATAATGGCATCTTGTATAATATTGACTGGCACTTGTACTACTTGACCGGATGTTCCTGTAAAATTCAATGTGCCTGTTGGCGATGAAACAGTATAATCTGATCCCGATGTGGCTGTGCCATTTGAAATTTGATAATTTACAGTAAACCCACCTTGTATAGGTTTTCCAGTATAGGTGAAATTAAAATTTGCAGTTGAGTTGTATTCATTAACAGAGAAGCCAGATACTGCAACACTACCATTGTCATCGTTAACAATTGTACCTATTGCCTGTGAACCGGTAGGCGAAATAGCAACCTGACTAACAGATGGGTTAGAAATCACTATTCTTAAATCTTCATTATTTTCAATAAAATTATCCCCAATAACATTTACTACAACAGAACGTATTTCGTTGTCTAAACCACTAAAGGTTAAAGTTCCGGTAGCGGCCGCTACGTTATAATCTACATTAGAAGTAGTAGATATATCGGTAATGGTGTAATTAACGGTAAAACCACCTGTAACTCTATCCCCTAAATAAATAACATCAAAATTTGCACCATTAGTCTGTTCAACAAAGCTAAACCCTGAGACTGAAAGTACACCACCGTCGTCATCGGTAATAATACCTGTGGCACGATTATTTAATAACCTAATATTTACGTTAGATCTTATAGCAACTAGGTTAACGAAGTAATTTTCTTCTGGTTCAACTGTATTGTCGCTAATAATGGGAACAACAATGTTTCGAGTTTTATTTACGTTGGTAAAAGTTAAAGTTTGAACTGTTGCACTAGGCGTAAAATCTGTTGCGTTTGCAGCTGTACCATTATTTACAAAATAGTCTACTTGTATAGATTCTCCTGTATCTATATCACCTATAAATTCAACAACGAATGTTGCATTAACTGAATCACCTGGGTCACCCTCTACAACAGTAACCGTAAGATTTTGAAAATCAATTCCACTTGTAGGTGTATTGTCATTATCCGTAATTGTACCTCTACCATTGGCATCAACAATATTTATTAATGTAGTTGAAAGATTTGATAGTTGTATGTTCAGATCTTCATTTGCTTCAATAAAAGTATCTTCTAAAATAGTAACAGCAACTAATTGTTGGTCACCATTTGCTGTACCGGCTGGAAATGAAATTTGACCGGTTAAAACGGCATTGTAATCTTTTCCAGAAGTAGCGGTACCATTTGAAATTGTATAGTCTACGGTAAAACCATTTTGTACACTATTGCCATTATAGGTAATTATAAAATTAGAACTACCTGCAGATTCACCAACTGTAAAATCAGAAACTGAAAGCCCAGTAGTAGATGTTTTTATATCATTATCAGTTATGGTACCAATAGCATTAGGATCTACCAGGTTTATTAAAGTCGTAGAAAGATTTGATAGGGTAATATTAAACGTCTCATTGTTTTCAATAATCAAATCTTCAATAATAGTTACACTTACCGTTTGTTGAGCACCATTAATAGTACCCGCAGGGAAAGTTATTACTCCTGTTGATGCTGTACTATAATCTGTACCTGCAGTTGTGGTTACATCTGTAATCGTATAATCTACGGTGAATGGGTTTTGAATTTCCGGACCATTATAGGTGATAACAAAATTGGTGTTTCCTATGGCTTCATTTACGGTAAGGTCAGCTACGGATAAACCAGTTGAAGTTGTTTTTGTATCATTATCTATTATTGTTCCAATAGCAGTTGCATCAACTAAATTTAATAAGCTGGTAGAAATATTTGTAAGTTCAAAATTTATGTTCTCACTTCCTTCTATTACAAGATCATCAATAATAGTAATGTTAATAGACTGTGTAGCACCATTTGTAGTGCCGGCCGGAAAAGAAATTTGACCTGTGAACACAGCGGTGTAATCCGACCCAGAAATTGCAGTGCCATTAGTAATGATGTAATCAGCCGTAAATGCATTCTTTACATTACTACCGTTATAAGTTACTACAAAGTTAGCAGAGGCTAATGACTCGTTAACACTAAAGTCAGAAACAGATAAACCTGTAGTAGGGGTAGTGTCATTATCAATGATTGTACCTGTAGCGTTGGCATCGACAATAGCAATTTGACTATTGGAACTATTTGATAAAAGAATATTTAAACTTTCATTACCTTCTATAACCGTATCATCGGTAATAGCTAAAAGTATAGGTTGTATATCACCATTAACGGTACCTGAAGGAAAAGTGACTTGACCAGTAAGATTAACATTATAGTCAGTTCCAGATGTTGTAGTTACATCTGTAATGGTATAATCTACTGTAAAAGAATCTTGAACATTAGGACCAGTATAGGTAACTAAGAAATCTACAGTACCAACATTTTCATTTATTGAAAAGTCAGCAATAGATATACCTTCGCCTGCAATTGGTGTGTTAATATTTGTTATTGTACCTATGGCGGTATCTGTAATATCACCAGCATTTGTTGAAGCATTCGTCATACCCAATGTAAAAGTCTCATCGTTTTCAATAAGAGCATCGTCTAATGCGGGTATTAATAAACTAGTACTTACAGTATTAATAGGTATCGAAAAATTAGAAACTGAAGTATAATCTAATCCTGTTGTTGTAATATTTGAATACGATAAATCAAATGTTATCACTTCATTTACTGCATGTGAAAGAGAAACTATAAAGTCAAGATTGTTGCCTTCGGCAATAGTTGCATCGGCTATAGTGATAATTGGTTTTATAAAAAGACTTACTTCATTTGTAATTGTATCTGGCGTACATAAATTCTCACTATCAGTAGCAATTAATCTGTATTGATTAGAGTGTTCTGCACTAGTAATGGCGGTTAGTGTAAGCGTCGTAGTAGTAGCACCTGAATAAATTCCGCTATTAGCAATGGGTGTCCATGTGGATCCCTCATCAGTACTCAATTCCCACTGATATGTTAAAGCGGTACCAGTGATTAGGGTATTAAAGGTTACATTGTCTCCAATATTTGCAATTTGATCTATAGGTTGCGTATTTACGGAAACAGATTGATTTGCATTAGTAACTTTGCTATCAGTACCTGTATAACCTCCTTGACCAGTTACTTGACCAGTTACATTGTCTACAACTACAGGGGAATTACCTAAATAGCCGTCACCATCAGGATCTGTATGGCCGGCTTCAATGGCATCATTACATCCGTCACCATCACTGTCGGCATCTAAATGATCAGGAAGGTTATCAGAATCAGTATCTTGTTCTAAACAAGATGATAATCTTAAGGTTAAATCATCAAATACCGAATAGGCTACATTTCCATCACTTTGTTGGTTATAAGTATAGATACGTACGGTATAAGTGGTACTTTCTTCTAAATAATATTTTACGCCGTTTTGGGTTAAATCGAAAAATTCAGAAACTCCGTTGGTTGGATAATGAATACGTACATCTGAATTTAGTAGGGAAGACGTAACAAAGTTGTCTTTAGATATTGCAATTGCCGCATCATAGGCATTACCTATAGTTGTTCCATCAGAATTTTGAAACCAATTTAAGCCCATACGTTCTATAACTGGATAAGTTAAATCAGTACCAGTGGTAAAACTAACTTCAATGTAATCGTTGTTGGCTAGGGCTTCAGGGTAATTATTTCCTTCTAAATCATTAATCTGTAATTCTGCTCCTGGTGAGGCATCTGTTAATCCACTACCTACGATTATATCTGATGCGGAAGAAATTAGCCAGTTGGTAATAGCTGGGTTTTGAACATAATCAACCTGTCTTGTGCCAATTGGAGAATTAAACTCCCATGCCAGGTAGTCATCATCAATACATTCTACAGCCTCTTCTGAATCTAAAATACCATCATTATCATCATCTAAATCTACAGCATCCCTTACCCCATCATTATCTGAATCTAAATCATCATCATTAATAGTAATAGTAGAAGAAGCAGGTAAAAATGAAATTTGTTGCGGTACATAGTTTGCCAAAGAAAGAATTGCTGGGTTATACGCAGGTGTTATCACAAAGTTCTCCTGTGGCTCTGTAACAGTATCATCTAGAATAGTAAATGATTCAGTGAAATTTTCGCCATTGGTTCCTGTAAAGGCAATGGTTCCAGACTTTGTTGTATAATCAGAAGCAGAATTGGCGGTGTTGTCATTAGTTGTAAAATCTATGTTGAATGCATTTTGTACATCACCAAGTAAAGTAAATGAAATATCGGTATTACCACTATTTTCTAATGTACTGGCATCGGTTAAATTTACAATAGCCGTATCGTTATCATGAATTCTTAGGGAAGATTGTTCACTGTTTATGGAAACTCTAGAAGGTCCAGACCCATATTTTGTAGCTTCTGATGGGTTTTGAGATTTTACACCATGAAATTCTTCCGATGGTTCTACAAGGGAGTCATCTATAGTAGGAACATCAATAAAAACTTGACTACCTGCTATAGACCCAGCAGGGAATGTTACAGAAGTATTAAGTACATTAAAATCAGAGCCATCTGTAGCTGCACTCACAGAAGTAGCGTATTCTTGAACTTCAAAATTTACAGTGTACGCATCTTCTATACCAACGTATTGTCTGCCTCCAGAGTTTGTACCTGTAGATAAAGACAATCCGTAAGCTATAGTACCACCCTCGGTTACATCATAATTAGCTCCAATTACATGAGCAACATCGGTATCTGTAATGGTACCAATACCCTGTCTATCTCCAAAATTTACATCGTTTGTATTTCTTGAAAAATAAACGGCAAATTGCTGCTGAGTAGTTTCTACCCAATCATCGTCCTCTGCAACTACTGTAAAGTTTACAGAAGTTGAAAATGGTGGAATAGTTACTGTTGTAGGGCCTGTAAAATCCGCATTTGTAGTGCTTAAATTTACGTATGTTAGGTTAAAAGTTCTACTTGTAAAGAATAAAGGGGTGGTTGTTGTTAAGGTAAAAGTCATATTGCCACCTTCTGTAGCACTAGCATCCGATATACTGTAGCAGTATTCATCAATAGAACCGTCACCATCATCATCAATGCCATTACCGCAAATTTCAGTTACAAATCCAAAACAAAGGTTATCTAGAAAAACTGCGCCATCAGTATTATTTACTATTTGTATTTGAAAAAACGTTGTGCCAGTAGGAGCAGTAGAGGTATAATTACTCTGTTTGTAATTATTTAGTCCGTCAGCGGGAATAGTAAAATTATCCACACCTTGTAAATTGGAGCCACTGTTAAAATAGGCTATAGCTATTTCTAAATCGCCAGAGTTGCCTAAAGTTTTTTCGTAAAGACTAAAATGTAAAACATCTCCTGGGTCAATGACGTAACCTGTTGTTGCAACTATAGCTCCAGTAGTTGGTAAGGATGCTGATGATGTACCAGCAAGAGCATTTGCAGAATTAGTGTCTACTAATGATCCTGATTGAAACACGTAGTTATTAGTGCCATCTTCAAAGCCTCCATTGTCATTCTCACATTGGGCCCTTAAAAAAGTACTAAATAAGCAAAACAGAGTGCAGAAAATTACTGCGGTTAATTTTTTAGTCATAAATCTCGATTCAGAAACTATAATTTCTAAAGCCTTAATTTTTAGTGCAGTGTTATAATTTGAGTTTAACATTGTACAAAAGTCAAGGTGTTACTAATTCATTTTTCAAAGTAGATAGGGAAAACAGTATTCTACAAACAGCAAGAATAAATATTTCAGTAATCTACAAGTGCTTTCGATGTGTTGTTCGTCGATAAGCGTACAGTGGCTAAATAACGTCGAATGTTGGTTGAAATTTAATTGTTGTTGTCAACCTCTTAAATTTTGTGGTTTTTAGTTTGTAGTCCAATTCTTTCTTTATTTTTATTTAATGGCTTTGATGGAATAAATAAAAATCATAAACACCTTAAAATCAATTAGTTGCGTGTATTATATTTTTGATTTTATAGTTGTGTTTTAATTAATGGTATATTTTACACTTTTAAGAGTAATGTTGTAGCGTGTTAAAATTGTTGTTAAATAAATGAAAAAAAGTATAATTAATATGTAGGTGTAATTGACTGAATTTAGGGGGGTTAAGGCCATAATAATATTAAAAAAATGAAGTAATATTCAGTTGTAATTTTAACATATACAGTGTAGAGTAAAAGCACTCTTTTATAGGTGTTAAAAGGTGCTTTATTTATAAAAGAGCTCTAGCGAAAATGTAAGAATATTTACGGCGGAAAATTCTGTTTTTAGGCATCATAATTTTGTAAATAGTACATAAAAAACCAAAGAATTATTACCATTAAAATAGTTGCTAAAGAGTTTTTATCTTGAAAATTAGTTTGATATAATTATGATTTTGAATGCCATTTAAATAGAGAATTAGTGGATGTTAATAGCACTTTTTTAATAGAATTTTCACTTTAAATTTTAAAATTGAATTATTTTGTTTGCGAGTTAAATAGTGTAAATAGGTCATTATTTCATATTTTTAACATTCACTTAATGTTGGCGTAAAGCCACAAGCATGACCCAAAATAAAAAAAATATTGCCATTATAGGCTCGGGACTAGTAGGTTCTTTACTTGCTATCTATCTTAAAAGATACGGACATCAAATTACTGTTTTTGATAGAAGACCAGATATTAGAAATATTGAATTTTCAGGAAGATCTATTAATCTTGCTATGAGCAATAGAGGTTGGAATGCACTGAAAACGGTTGGCATCGAAGAGGAAATAAAAAAAATAGCTATACCCCTAGATAAAAGAGCAATGCATGTAATTGGTCTGCCAGAATATTATCAAAAATATGGTAAGGATGGTGAAGCTATTTGGTCAATTTCTAGAGGTGTTCTCAATAAACGAATGATAGATCTTGCTGAAAAAAACGGGGTTGATTTTCGGTTTGAAGAAAAAGTATGGGATGTAGATTTGCCAGAGGCCAAGGTATTTACAGGAGAAAGTGAAAAAGGGGAGTGGACTGAATATCCTTTCGATTTAATATTTGGCTGCGATGGCGCATTCTCTAGAGTACGGCATAAAATGCAGCGCCGTAGTAGATTTGATTATTCACAAGATTTTATTGATGTAGGTTATAAAGAATTGACCATTCCTGCCAATAGTGATGGTACCCATAAATTAGATAAAAATTCTTTTCATATTTGGCCACGGGGTCAGTTTATGTTTATAGCAATGCCAAACCTAGATGGCAGTTTTACGTGTACGTTGTTTATGCCCTTTGAGGGAAATGTTTCTTTTGATAGTATTAAGACAAAAAAAGATGCGGTTCATTTTTTCAATACCTATTTCCCGAATGTAAAAGATGAAATAGAGAATCTTACCGAAGATTTTTTCAAAAACCCTACCAGTGCCATGGTAACTATGAAATGCTATCCATGGACCTATTGGGATAAGGTTGCCCTTGTGGGTGACTCTGCGCATGCTGTAGTACCGTTTTACGGTCAGGGTATGAATGCAGGCTTTGAAGATATTTTTGTTTTAGATCAAATAATTCAAGAGTTTGGAAACGACTGGGAGCGTATTTTTGCCACCTATCAAGAAAGGCGCAAACCAAATGCAGATGCCATTGCGGAGTTGAGCTATCGAAATTTTGTTGAAATGAGTAGTAAAACGGCTGATGCCAATTTCTTACTTCAAAAGAAAATTGAAAAACACTTTGCTGCCAAGCATCCAGAGAAATGGGTGCCAGCATATAGTAGAGTAACATTTTCAAATAGGCCATATATAGAAGCACTTGCAGAAGGTGATGCGCAAGAAGTTATTATGAAAGAGGTTATGAAAATACCTAATATAGTAGATAAATGGGACAGCGAAGAAGTTGAAAAGCTGATGCTAAAGCTTTTAGCATAAAAATCAACTCATTAAAACAAAATTATAAATACAAAAAAAAGCCATCTTATTTAAGATGGCTTTTTTAATTAGAAATGCAATGCTACTATAGTTTAGCAAACATTTTTTGCATTTTTTCATTTTCTTCTTCAGCTAAAGTTGGATCAACTAAAATACGACCACTATGTTCATCAGTAATAATCTTCTTTCTAGAAGCAATTTCTACCTGTACTTGAGGTGGAATAGTAAAGAAAGAACCGCCAGATGCCCCTCTTTCGATTGGAACAACAGCTAAACCATTCTTTACATTGTTACGAATACGAGCATAAGCTTTCACCAATCGTTCTTCAATTTTATCTTGAAATTTTATTGATTCTTCTAATAATGCTTTTTCCTCTTTCTCGGTTTCTGCAAGAATTGCGTTTAACTCACCTTTCTTGTGTTTTAAATGCGAATCGCGTTCGGATAAACGCTCTTTAGTTTCAGAAATAACCGCTTTCTTTTGATCTATTTGAGCTTTAAATTCTTTAATGTTCTTTTCAGCTAATTGTATTTCTAATTCTTGAAATTCCAATTCTTTGCTAATAGAGTTGAATTCTCTACTGTTACGAACATTTTTTTGCTGCTCGCCGTATTTTTTAATTAAAGCCTTTGCCTCTTCAATAAGATTTTTCTTGGCTCCGATTTCAAAATTAATATTTTCTAGGTCAGATTTAAGTTTGTCCATTCTCGTTTTTAGGCCAAGGACTTCATCTTCCAAATCTTCT
>TARA_R110002051_G_scaffold4283_6_pt1 | contig 11666 bp, 16 predicted proteins | sample TARA_R110002051 | Tara Oceans TARA_R110002051 (sample SAMEA4397023) | marine metagenome | biome: Polar Biome; feature: [MES] marine water layer (ENVO:01000295) within the mesopelagic zone...; material: water (ENVO:00002006), including particulate matter (ENVO:01000060) such as......
GGGCAATATCAGAATGGCTAAGGTGCATGGAATAGAAACCGAAATAGGTAGCATCTATGCCCATGAAATAGCTTTTATTCAAAATCAAGATGGTGATGATGTCCCTGTTGATGCTTCACGCTATCAGAAGCAAACTACTATGATTCAAAACTTAGGTTTCTAAATGTCAGAATCCATATTGCTGATAGGTTTAATTCTATGGTGGCTCTCTTTATGAGTCACTATGGAGTTATATGATATATCGTACCCCCACCCGAAAAATCGGGTGAGTAGAAATTAATCCTCATCAGTAAGGTTTGGTAATTCAACCCTTGCTAATGGGCTATCAGTTATGTAAGCATTTACGCCTTCATCAAAAGTTATAAAAGTATTTTTCCAAAGTTGACCAGAGGGAGAGAAGAAGTATTCTTCCCCATCTTCCTTAACGCCACTTTGAAGGATCGCTAATGCTAAATCTCTGTACCCTTCGTTGATTGCTTGTGTTTTATTTATTTCTTCGTAAGTCATTTTTTTCCTTTACTTGTTTATTTATTTATCTTACATTTATAAGTATACCAAAATTTCAAAATATGTATATAGTGATCTACATCTGATATATCATATAACTCCTCTTATTCGTACACCTCCCCTAATAAGTCGCCGTCAGCTTCTTGGGGTGTGTTGAAATCCCAATCATCTGGCAACCCGTCATATGCAGGCACATCAGAAATAAGATTGCCCGAGAAATCAGTTTCAGGCAAATCTGAATCCTTAGAGTATGTGGATATGCCCTGATCCTCACACGCCTGTAGCCTTTTTAAAGCCGTTTTGAACCCGTCATCCTCCACTCTATATGCCCCTTCCCAGCTCCAGTTGTTTGCCCACCATTGTAAATTATCCATTTTTTTTCCTTTACTAAATTTAACTATACCTATAGTATACCACATATTCAGAGTCTGTCAAGTTGGAGTTATATGATATATCTCTGGGGGTGGGGGCTGAAATAAATTCCAGCCTTACCCCATTATTTAAATCTCTAAGTCTTTGTCAACTGCTAGATCTTCTAACACATCATCAATTATAATCCAAGTTTCTTCATTGTCTATCCCTAACTTGTGTAGTAGTTCTATTAGTAGTATTTCTATTCTCATTTTTTCTCCTGTTCTTATTTCTTTCTATATATATAGTATAGCATAAGATTATAAAAAAGCAATAGCTGATATATCACATAACTCCAAAATTGGGGTGGTGGCTGAAATAATTCCAATTCTATCTTTGAGTAAATTGGTTATAGTGTCTTCCACTTTTTCAGCCATCATTCATATCTCGCCCTGTTATATCTTTTCTTCTAGTATTTTTATCTCTCCGTTAAATCCGTTATCTTTTAATTCTTTGACAACTTTGTTAATCTTTCTCTTGTCCTCATCTTCATAAACATCTTCATTATCGCAGAGTATTGTATACCATATCATTGTTGAGGTATATTTTCTTCTTCTAAAAGTTTTCTATACTGCTCTCTAATTTTTGCTTGTTCAGGTGTCAAGATCTTTTCATCTGTTCCCTTGTTTAGCAAATCATCAAAACTCATCTGTTCCATTATTCCCCTTTTGTTTCTTCTACTTGTTCATCATCTTCTGCGTAGATAGTATCATCTTCTAAATCAATCATTATTCTGAAAGTCATTTTTCTCCTTCTACCAAACTGCTCTTGTTGGTACTTGTCTGTTTAAAGTTTCTTTAATTCTTATTCTTTTTATTTGAGATTTAGTTAATCCTTTGGCTTTGGCTCTTGATCCTTTTATTACTGTGATACATTCCTCATTTTTACCACTTGGTCTAACTATCATTTTCTGTGCTTTAGGCTTACCCATTTTTTTCCTTTTGTTTAGTTGATACTCTTATAATAGCACATTCATTCAAGCTATGTCAACAATGTGATCCATACTGATATATCATATAACTCCCGTTTGGGTGGTGGCGGCAGTAGAGAAAAAATGAAAAAACTCTACTACCCCACTATTATATTATTAAGTTGACATCTCGTTTAGCATACCCCATAGTATAGGTTCTGTCTCATGTGATAAATTAAAATGATAATCGCAACACTTTAGCTTATCTGTCATCTGACTTTCATTAAACTTAAAGATATCTTTTAGTGAAAATCTCTTCTTATCCTCGCAGTCAAACCATTGTCTCCAATATCCATTTTTAGAATCTACCTCATAGTGAATGTTTTCTTCTCTATAAATAAATGTTCCTTTAGCTTTCATCTTTATTCCTTTACTTATTTTATCTTCTAATTATATTATATCATATATAGTGGTGGCGTGTCAAGAATATAAATTAAGATTCCCTTATCCAATATTTAGTAGATACACCTTTCATCAGCCCATCAACATTAGCATTAGGATCTTTAAGTTGGTATATGTCCCCAACCTCAAGATCTCTTAGTGCCTTTATTACTTGATCATCAGTTCTTGTAATTCGGTGAACATAAAGGTTAGTAGTTTTATCATCACATAATACAAATGTCTTTTTCATTTTTAATCCCTTTCAATAGTTACTAATAACATTATATCACATTTGCTGTAAGCATGTCAACAATAACCCCCCATTGTGCTATATAGAAAGCTAGTTTTAGCCTAATAAAGGGTTCTCAAAAAAAATACTAATTTTCTAAGAAATGGGTTTTTATGAAGGGTGGGGGGGTAATATCTGGAGAAAGGTAAAGGGTCCCATGTACAGGGCTAATTTTTTTTAAAATAAAAATTTAAATAAAATGGGTTTTTATTTTGGTAATTATACTTGAGCTAAATAGTATACAACTAATTCGTTGGATGCTTTGTAACTGGGGTGGTAGTAATCATCTTCAATATGAATTACATCATCTAGTCTGTATGATTCTGATTTTGATAAAAGTGTTTTTAAGAATTTAGTCAATTAAACCTCCTTTACTAATTCTCTATATATATTATATCATAGTAAGGGGGGGCATTTCAATACATTGTATTACAAAAATGTTAACAGTTAGTTAAGTATAGGGGGTTGACTCGGCTTTTAAAGTTGTGGTATAATATACTATATAATATATATATATAATAGAATAGATAAGTAAGGAGTATATATGCTTAATAGTAAAGATATATTAGAATTAGAATTAATGTTACATAATGGTTTTATGAAATGGAAAGAAGCACAGACTTCACCAGCTAAGACCGATAAACTTATGGATATGTATCTTAAGGAGATAGAACAACTATCATCAAAAAAGAATTATGTTTAAAAATGAAATTATTGTCATAGTAGTATACCTAGTATTTATATGGTTAGTCTTAGCAGGACTACTAATTGAGTAAATTAGTGTTAATAGTATTCTTAGTGTCGGTATGTGTTTTATCACTGCCCGATATAGTTAACTGTAAGAAATACTCGGATGACTTTGTACAGATAGGATGGAATAGGATCAAACGTGATATATTTCGTGAGTCGCCTTCGGCTCCTCAAAAATATGTGGGAGTGCCGCCGGGCACCGCGATCTTCATTGAACGACAAGTTGATAGGAAATTTTGAAAAAGGTAGTATAATAATACATGTATACATATAAATGCACTGTAACAAGAATTATTGATGGGGACACAATTGATGTGGACATCCATTTAGGATTTAATGTTATTCTGAATAAACAAAGAATAAGGTTGATGGGAATCGACACGCCTGAATCTAGAACAAGGAACTTGGAAGAGAAGGCAAGAGGATTAATATCTAAACAATATATGGTTGATAAATGTCCAGTTGGTTCCAACATTACTCTACATTCTTTAGATAGAGGTAAATTTGGTAGAATTTTAGGTGAGATTTGGGAAGATGGTATAGATGCCACATCCATTGAACCACTAAACAAAAGAATGTGCCAAGAAGGTTTTGCAGTAGAATACTACGGTGGTAGTAAAGATGGACTCGAAGCCAAACACATGGAAAATAAAGAGATATTAATCGCAAAAGGATTATTATAAACCATGCCAGACGTAGAAGCCTTGACAGAAAAACTAATGAAAGATCCTGACTTCCAACCGAAAGTAGGTAAGACTAAACTTGAAACTGCTACGGAAGAGGCAACCCAACGGGTAAATCAGCATAAGAAAAATGCTGCTGCATTATCTTTGGCTATAGAAGAAAAGACTGCTATAGAAACTCTTAGTGACCATGCTGAGAAACAAAAAGAATTGAAAGAAATAGATGAAATGCTATTCGGTGTTCCTAATGAAGATGATAGAGAAGCTATGGAACGTGAATTAGATATTATAGAGCTAAATGTTGACACAGATATAAAATTAGTTGCTCCACCAAAAAATACAAGTAGTCAAGTAAAAGAAGAATTAAAAACTATAATTGATTTACATTTACAAACAAAAGAAGAAACCGAAAACTTTGAATTAGAAATATCTAAACCCGCAAAGTTACAAGATTTAAATATTATAAAAGCCTTTACAAAACTAGCTGAAGAATTAGGTTTAAGTGATGACATTACTAAAGATGAATTGAAACCTATAATTAAAGAAACAGCTATGATAGTAATGAATTTGAAATATCAATTCAATAGACCTAGACCTTATCAATTAATGGATTTCCATCAGGTAGACTTTGAGCCTGCAGATTTTAAATCATCTAAGACTCCTTCATACCCTTCTGGACATGCTTTTCAAGGAACTTTAATAGCTATGATTTTATCTGAAATCTTCCCACTTTACTCAGAAAAATTTATGAAACTTGGAGAATCAATTGGAGATAATCGTGTGATATTCGGAGTCCACTTTCCATCTGATAATTATGCAGGTGTAGAATTAGCGAAACAAGTTTACCCATTTGTAAACTTTGATAAGCTAGGCTTTCAAGCTATTCCACAAGAATCAGAATCTTTAGAAAAAGAAGATAATCCTAGGATACCTAGAAAGAAAGGACAACCTGCTAAGTCAGATAAACATTCTGATTTGTATACAGATGAAGATCCAAAAGATACTATACAAGGATTAGGATTTAAAGATGAAAAAACAGCCGAATCTTCTGTAAATAAAATAAAAAAATCTGATAGACCTCATGCTCATAAAATACAAGCAGCCGTTGCTATGGAACAAAGAGCTAAAGCTGCTGGTAAAACAACAGCCGCAGGTGTGTATAGAAAATTTATAAATGAAATGAAAGAAAAAACAGAGGAGAAGAGTATTGAGAAACACTCTGAAGAACATCATACTATAGAACATGATAAGGAAGATAAACCATTTAGTATGGATGATGCACAAAAATCTTTAGTAGAACAAATAAAACAAATTAAAAATAAAATTGAAACTGGCTCCTACGGTATAGAGAAGTCTGACGTACCTTTAGAAAAAGCTACTGGTGTAGAAATTGCTGCGACTGGAGCTGCACTTGCTGCTGGTGGATTTGCTTTATGGGATTTATATCAAACTTTTAAAAATAATAAAAAACTAACTAGAGATCAGAGAATTGAATTAGATGAAGCCTTAGAAACAAATGAAGAAGAATTAAAAAACATACAAGTAGAATTTAATGATGATGAAGAAATACCAGATCTAGAAAATACAGATAATATCACTGAAATAGTTGAAGCTGCTAAAGATCCAGAAAAAGCAGAAGATGTTGTACAAAAAGTAAGAAAGAAAAGATGGGATGCTGGAAAAACTGCAGAAGAAAAACAAAAAATAAGAGACGAAAGAGTTAAAAGAAGGGAAGGAAGAGAAACAACCCCTTTAGCTCCTATTGGTGAACTTACTCCAGAATTAGATGTAGACTCTGTACTTAGACAGGCAGAAGAATCTGGCTTGATGGATCATATACATGAACAAATAGAAGGGCATGGTAAAGATAATCCTTTCCATACCAAAGAAGATACCGTAAAATCTATAAAGGCTAAACATAAAACACCTGAAAAGATGAAAGAATATTTAGGTAAACAACACGGTAAATTTGAAACATTTAAAGCTAAAACAAAAGATATTGAAGATAAACAGGAAGCTAAAGCAAAAGCTGATGCTGATCCAAATAAAAAACGATGGGATTTATCTAACGCAGATGAAGATGGTGCATATGAAACTGCAAAAGAAATGATATCACATACGTTAGCCCATAGTTCAGAACATGGTGGTGATGGTCTAGATGATAAAAGTGTTAAACACATTAGCACTCAACTAGGTAATGCTAGAAAAGTTATGGGTTCTAAAAATGTTGATAAATTAAATAATGAACTTAAAAATAATGAGATAAAACCAGCTAAACTTGATGAAGAAAAAGTCAAAGAAGATTATGAAGGTTCGGATGTGCCTCCTGAAGCTAGAGGTTATGGTTCAGCTCCAGAAGGGGTTAAAGTATTTTCTGGACCAGAAGGTGGTAAATTCTACGATAAAAGAGAAGAGAGTGATTCATCTACTGGAAGCAAAAGTGAAGGTGGTAAAAAAGGAGAAGATGGTAAAGGTAAAGATCTACCTCCACCAGAAATTCCAAAAGATATTGATGTGTCTTCAGATAAATCTGTAGGTGACAAAGCATCTTCATGGGGTGATGCTATTGGATCTGCTGCCAGTGCTTTAGGTAGATTTGGCAGTGGTGAGGGTAAAGATACTAGACCTTCCTTAATTGAATCCGCTTCTAAAAATTTAAAAGCTGCTGCTAAAGACTTTGGAACAGAATTTGCAAGTAGTATGGCTAGAAATATAGCAAGATCCAGAGGATATGGTGAAGCTGAATCTAAAAATGCACAATTAAAATATCAATTACAAGCTGCTGCCAGAGGAGTACCCTTAGCAGGAAGATTAATTCCAGCTACTGAAGGTTATAAACGTGAGGCAAGAGCTGGAGCTAAAGGAGCAGTAAGAGAAGAAGCTGCTAAAGAAAGGGCTGCAGAACAAAAATTACGATTTGGTGACAACATAGATTTTGAAGTAAATAAATCAGATGTAAAAAAACTACAGGATTTTATTAAAAAGGGAGTATAATAGATTATGGACATTATAAAACGATGGTTAAAATTAAAAAAAGCACAGAGGGTAAGAAATCCTTGGGCTTTAGCCACGGCTTTAAATCAAGGCAGAGCACAAGGTAGAGGTAACTCTGGTACATCTAAAGGTGCTTACAAAGCTGGTATTGATAGAAATGAATGGAACTCTCCAGATGGTATGGAAGCAGCTACAGAAAGATCTGCTGACTATCATGGTATGAGTTCTAATGTAAAAGAAGGTCATAAATATTCTTCAGGTAAAAAGAAAAATAATAATAAAGCTGTATCAGCTAAAGATAAAGCAGGCACAAAAACAAAAGGTAGTAAAAACTTTTCTACAGGTCAAGCAAAACCTAAAGCTACTACTCCAAAAACTACTGCAAAAACTACTCCAAAAACTACTCCAAAGGCTACAACGCCTACAAAGATAGATGTAAAAAGTTTAATGGCTTCATTTGAAAAAGATGGTAGATATAATAATACTTTAGAAGAAGGTATTAAAAAAGAAACAAAGAAACCAATTAGTCAACTTGATGGATATAAGAACGCAAAACCTGCTAAACGTAAAGAATATACTAAAACATATGAAAAAGCTAATGACGCAGCAAAACAATTAAAGTCAACTACATTTCAGGATGATAAAAAGGCATTTAAATCTCTATTAAAGCCTATTGCAGATTTGCAAAATTTAAAAAACGAGTTAGGTATAAAAAAATCTTTTTCTTCTTCTAGAAGATTACTTAACATATTAAAAGAAAGTGTAACAGTAGACAATGATCAACTAGAAAAAGACTTTACCAGTGCTTTAAATCAGGCTATGCAAAAACATAAAAAAGACTTTAGTGTTCCTACTGGTAACAATGAAATCTTAAAAGGTGTAAAAAATAAACAGGAACCTAAAGATGTTACAAAGATTATGGATCTACCTAATTTTACAAAAGTTAAAAATGCACCCCAACTAAAAAAAGCTGGTATAACAGATTCTTTGATAGCTATGTTAGCTGGATATAAATTAACACCAAAGGTGAATCCGGGTGAGATGACTGCTGCACAACAGAGACAGTGGGAAAGAACACTACAGAATCAAATGAGGAAAAAGAATCTTCAAATAGATAAAGATGCTTTCAAACAATTACAAAATTTTTATAAAGACAAATCAGATACATACACAAGAAAAAAACCTGCTAAAAATGGGGTAAAAGTAGAAAAAGTTCTTACTTCTCCACCATTTCAAGGGGCAGAATTTGATCCAGTTTCTCACAGATGGAAGAAACCGGGAGAAGTTGCTGCTAAAACAGGACAGGTGAATGTAGGTACTGGTGGTAAAAGAAGAATTAGAGGAGCTGGTACAGGAGCTGCTCAGAGATCAGTAGGTGGACATTCTAGAGGTATTAGAAGACAAGAAAGATTAGGAGTAACAGGTAGAGCAACACAAAAAAATAAAAAGACTTCAAGATCAGCAAGAATTAAAGCATTTAAGACAATAACAAGAAAGAGATAGGAGACTAATATGGCTATTATTAAAAAGAATAAAAAGAATATTAAAAAAACAACAGTTACTAAAGAAGTAAAGGTTGAAAAAATAGAAGAAAAGAAACCAAGATATGCTACTTTAGCACCACAAGAAGAAGTGGTAACACCTAAAGAAGAAATAGTAGCAGCTAGAGAAGCTACTATAGAAGCTAAAAAGAAAGAAAATGCAGCTAATGCATTTAAAAGATATGAAACAAAAATATTAATAAAGAAAGAACCTATAGCAAAAAACATTCATGTAGCAACATATGCATACTATGAATCTAATGGTAATTTAGATATCATACTTGGAAAAGATGGTGCAGCTGGAGCTGATATAGAAAATTTATTTATAAATGATGCTTTAATAATTGATCCTGAAACCAATGCTAAATCAGTGGTAAGTAGAACTGAAAATCCAAAATTATGGATACAAAGTTTACATAAATCCGACTTGGGTAGACCATATATAGCAGAGGAGGCAGTCTCATATTATGAAGCTGAATAATTTTTTTGAGAAAAGTAAAGTACAAAAAAAAGTTAGAAAAGTAATTTCGTTCAATAATGAAACAAAAGAGAACGAACTACAACAAAGTATTGATGGACTGCAAGTTGAATTAGCAAGATATAAAGATATCGAGTCTAAAAATGATCACCTCAGACAGGCGAATAGCACTTATATGAGAGAAAGATCAGACTATGTAAATGAAATTGATAAGCAAAATACTGAACTTAGGGACTTAAAACTTATTATTAGTAATCTGGAACCAAAAGCAACTGCTATGGAAGATGCTATAAAAAGTTCTAAAAACCATCAAGATGCTTTAAATCACAGTAAAAATGATTTGCAGCAAATGAAAAACAGTAGATTGCAGCAAGATAAAAATATTGACATGCTTTCTAAAGAAAGATCTGAATATCAAATTGCCTTGAAAAACGTAGAAAAACAGTATGAAATAGAAAAACAGGCACATAAAAGTGTAAATGATAAATATCAACATTTACAAAAAGAGTATAAAAATGTGTTCGGTTTTTCACAAAAAAATAGTAAAATAAACATAGAAGTAAAGAATAAGAATAGGGATTTAGATAGAGAATTACATTTTTTAAAAGATGTGATGGTTGGAATGAAAAAACAACTAGCTCAAAAAGATAGGAATACTATTGATTTACAAAATTGGGTTACCTCTTTAAAACAATTAATCCTAGAAAATGGGGATATAGATCACGAATTTACTTATAAAAAGATAAGTGATTTAATCTTCGATCATTATAAAAGATATAAAAAAGACTTAGAAAAGCCTAGATACATGTCGATGGAATCGATAGCTAGAAAGGAAGGGTTTAAAATGCCCGGACCTGCAGCAGCGAGTAATTATAATAAATTACATCTAGGTAATGCTAAACCAACATTATTAAAGTTTAAATAAGGAGAAAACGATGCCAAAACCTTTTCGACAAGAAATCGAATTGCTTCAAAATTATGGTAGTCATAAGACGTTTACTTTCACCACGTCTGGTTCATCTGCTGAAACAGTAGTAGATATTGGATCAAACTTTGAGGAAGTAAATAAAATCTCATTTGTTGTAGAACTCGCAGATGCATTTGTAGCTTTCGATGAAGACGCAACCACTTCATCTATGCTTATTCCTCAAAATGAGGGATATTTTGATGAAGGAATTTGGATTCAAGATAAAATCAGTATTATACGATCTGGCAGCACAAATGCGAGAATCAGAGGTATAGTCTGGGGTAGATAAATAAAATAGGGAGCAATTAAATGCCAAAAAGTAGAGGGATATCAGGTGGATTAACCAGAGGTCGACTATTTGATACTAACATAAAAGCGACTCAGATAGATGAAGACATCTTTTCTGACCAGACTTTATTATCAACTATTGCAGGGGACGATTTAGTCCTAGTTCTTGACGTATCCGAAACACCGGATAAAGTTAAATATATTACTAGAACTAACTTTGTTGCTGGTATTACTTCTGTAACTGTTACTGATAACGAATCTACTGATGAAAACAATCTAATACCATTCGTGGCTGATGCAGCAACTTCAACAGGAGCTCACGGCTTAGAAATGGATGGTGATTTTAATTATAATCCCTCTACAGGTACTTTAACTACCACAATTCTTGGGGGAACACTAAGCACAGCATCTCAACCTAATGTAACTACCCTAGCTGGTGTTACAACTATGGGTGCAGTGGCAAACGCATTAACTCTTACATTTAGTGATGCAACTTTATTTCACGATGCAAACAATGCAGATACTTCTTTTACAATGGGTACAAGTGCAACTGAAGCACTAAAAATAGAAGTCTTAAATGGTGGATCTAATAAAACTGCAGAATCAATTGCATTTACTTCTACAACAGCATCAGGGACCGGAGATCATGGTAAATTTACATTTAGTGTTGATGAAGCAACTGCAATGTTTACAATTGATGATGGCGGAGTAAGCATAGCTGAAAGTGGTGCTTATGAAATAAATGGAACAGCTATATTATCAGACTCATCAGGTACTTTAACATTACAAAATGTAGATGCACTGGATGCTACAACAGAATCAACCATAGAAGCAGCTTTAGATACTTTATCTAACTTAGCTTCTGCTACAGGTTTAACCACGATAGGTGCAGCAGGGGCTACAACAAATGTAGCAGCTGGTGATGTTACTTTCTTTAATCCTGTTAACAATGGTAATCCTACTCTTAGTTTAGGATCAGATAGTAATGAAAGATTAATAGTAACATCAACTTTTGACTCTGGAGCTCAAACACTAGATAAAGTTACATTTCAAACAGCTGCAGCTTCAAGCAGTGGAGATAAAGGTAAATATGTATTCAATGTAGATGGTACAGACATTTTTGATATTGATGACTCAGGTATTAACTTAGCCTCTGGCAAAACTTTTAGGGAAAATGGAGATGCAGTTATAGGAAGTGTACATAGTTTTTCAGCGGGGGCTATAGCAAATGGAGATTCATTTATATTTTCAGATGCTAATGATAGTAATGCGACTAAAAAAGAAGCAATAGCAGATCTTGCAACATTATTTGCAGGAACTGGACTAACAGCTTCAAGTTCAGTTATAAGTGTGGATGCGGCACAATCAGGAATTACATCTTTAGGAACACTTACTGGATTAACATTA
>TARA_R110002051_G_scaffold147295_1_pt1 | contig 11661 bp, 10 predicted proteins | sample TARA_R110002051 | Tara Oceans TARA_R110002051 (sample SAMEA4397023) | marine metagenome | biome: Polar Biome; feature: [MES] marine water layer (ENVO:01000295) within the mesopelagic zone...; material: water (ENVO:00002006), including particulate matter (ENVO:01000060) such...
AGGAGCTGATAGTAGCTGCGTTTCAGCGACTTAAGCGGCTCACCCAGTGCCAAACGTATCGCATTGCTCGATTGCTGCTTGGTCACAAATGCTGTGATGACGCCATACATAGCCACTGCGGACAATAACAATACAGCAATGACCAAAAGCTTTAAAAACATCAATACATTGTCAGAGATACGCGACACCGAAGTATCCGCAGATTCTGCATCAGAAAGCTCAATATCAGGATAATTGGTCAGTATTTGCGTCAGTTTATCGCGCTGGGTCGTCATTGATTCTGCATTACCTGCAAGCTCAATGCGGTAATTAATACGGCTACGCTGTCCCAATAGATTGGTCGCCTCTAACGCCTGCTGTGGCATCAAAATACGTCCACCAAAGCCAAAGGCGCTCAGCGGACGATCAGGCTCTTTTGTCAGCACATCACTAATGATAAATTGCCCATCACCAATAGTGATTTGGTCACCAATATCAGCGTTTAAGCTTTCGAGCACTTCGGGGGCAACGACCACATTATTGGCTGTGAGCTGCTGCCATAATGGCTGTCCTGATGCCAGCTCGACGTCACCATATAATGGGTAGGATTGGGAAATTGCCTTGATGCTGGCAAGCAAAGTCTGCTCATCAGTGACGACCATCGCACTAAATTGATAATCAAAGACCGTTTGTGTCTCGGCAAGGGTATCAATCTGCGTTAATACTTCGCTTGGCCAGTCTTGCTTACTGTTTAATATTAAATCGCCACCGACCAGAGCACGCTGATTGTCATTGATATAGGTGTCAACTGACTGCTGAATAGAGTCAAGCGTGAGGTAGGTCGCAAGTGACAGCGTCAAAGTCAGTAAAAATAATACTGGATATATCCAGCGCTGCCACCAGCTGCGGCTGAGTGCTTGCGCGCCCAATCCTTGTAAACCTAGTTTTTGTAAACCAAGGGTACTCGTCAATAGCTGGCGTACGATACCGCCACTAGCGTCTGACTCTTTAGCCATGCTGCCGGTATTATCAGTCGATAAAGTGTCTTCTATATTCTTATTATCCATTACGATATAATCCGCCCATCATGCATGGTAATAACGCGATCTGCCATGTCAGCAAGTGCTGAATCATGGGTCACGACCACCAGCGCCGAGCCAGTTTTCTGACGCAAATCCAGTAACAGCTGCATCACTTGATTGGCGTTTTGTTCATCTAAGTTACCCGTTGGCTCATCAGCAAAGACAATCTTTGGGCGTGATACCAATGCGCGTGCAACCGCCGTACGCTGCTGCTCGCCACCGGATAGTTGATTTGGCAAGCTATGACGCCTATGACCCAAATCAACCGCCTCAATCAATTCATCGACGCGCGCCGCATCTGGACGACGGGCGATATCCAATGGAAAGGCGATATTTTCAGCAACGGTTAGCGTTGGTAGCAGATGAAAGGATTGAAAGACAAAACCCATATCGCGCTGACGAATAACTGCCAAGGCATCTTCATTTAATCGGCTTAAGGCTTGACCTGCCAGCTCAACGTCGCCGCTATCAGGATAATCTAGTGCCGCTAATAAACCCAACAAAGTAGATTTGCCAGAGCCAGATTTACCCATGATCACCACAAACTCGCCAGCATTAACGTGAATGTCGACATCTTTAATGATAGATAAGGATTGGTCGCCAACGTGTACGGTTTTATTTAGCTTAGTGGCAGTGAGCAGCGCTGCTTGCGAGGTAGGTAATGCTGATGTCATTGTGCAGTCTCAGTAGGCGTGTTGGTCACATTCGACGGATTTATTTTTTTAAGCTCAGGCTGCAATATCGGCAAGATATTGTTATTAACGATCAGCGTATAACCTTCTTTGGTCGGATGAATGGCATCGGCTTGATTGAGCTTAGGGTCGCCACCTACACCGTCTAAAAAGAACGGAATAAGCGTCACGTTCATGTCTTTTGCCACTCTTGGATATATAGCTGCAAAGGATTTTACATAATCAGAACCAAGGTTGTCATAGATCTGCATACCACCTAGGATGACCACGCTGTCATTGTCCTGTAGCCGCTTTACGGCAGTACGAATATTGGCCTCAACCGTCGCGACATCAATACCACGAATAGCATCATTGGCACCAATGGTCAAAATAGTAACATCAGGTTTGGTCTGCAATACCCAATCCAATCGATTGACCAAGCCCGTACTGGTCTCGCCGCTCAATCCTGAATTAATGACTTTAATGTCTTTATAACCAAGTTCCTGCAAGCGCGCTTCTAGCTGAGCGGGGTAATTGGCATTATTATCGACCCCAAGCCCTTCTGTTAACGAGTCACCTAATGCCAATATGGTCAAAGACGCTGGTTGTTCAGCAGGGTTCGTTGTAGATGTGGTTTGAGACAGTTGGGTATCAGAGGGTTGAGTGCTGTTTTGAGTACCAGTATCTCTCTGAGCTTCATTAGCATCAGGCGTTTTTTGACAACCGCTGATGGCGATTGCTACCGTCAATGCTACAACTGTGAGCAAGCGCTGCGGTAAGCGAAAAGGTCTGTTTATCATAATTCTGCTGTCCTATATGCGATGGCATCAGTCTAGCAGAATCAGATAAGCAGCAATATGGTGCAAAAGTTAATTGATTCATGATAAAAACTAAATCTTCTTACCATCGACCATCACCGGACGGCTGACCAGCCAAGCAAATCCTACGTTTACCACCATCAATATCAGCATAATAAATAAGGGTAAATCCCAGCTGTCCGTTGCTTCATGTAACCAACCAGTCCCTAATGGACCAAAAAACGCAATCAAATAACCGACCGCTTGCGCCATACCCGACAGCTCACTTGATTGATTGGCGGTATAAGTACGCATCGAAAACAGCATCATACTTAAGGTAAAAATCGCTGAACAACCAATGCCCATTAGCGCCGACCACAACCATGCCAAATCAGCAGATAAATAGCTGACTCCTAAGATACCAATCACATTTAAAACCGCTGCAAATACTGCCAGTGCCTGAATAGGTCGTCCACGATTGACCAGCCACGTTAAGCTTAAAATCGCCACAGGTGCCATAAACTGGAATACCGAGTTCATCTGTCCCGCGCTTACCGCTGACAAGCCTTTACTGAGCCAAATCGACGGTAAAAAACTGGCAGCTGTATAAAAGAGCAGCGATTGTAAGCCCATAAATATGGCAATTTGCCAAGCAAAGCTGGTGCGCCACATAGAGATATCAGAGGAACCTTGCGTAGCGATAGGCACAATTTGGTCGCTCGACGAGCCTAAACGCAGTCGTAAAAACACCCAAATAACGATGGCAAACACACCCAAAATCGACCAACCGCCAAGCGCCCATTGCCAGCCTACTTGCTCAGATAATGGCAAGACCACGCCTGCGACAATCCCTGCCGACACGGTCATGGTGAGACTGAATAATCCAGTAATTAAAGGAATATGATTGGGCGTACGTTGCTTGATAACAGGCGCCGCAAGGGTATTGGCAAAACCAATCGCCAACGTCAGCAGTAATGTGCCGCCCAAAAAACCCATCCAAGTAGGAATAAGGCTACGAACAATCATGCCCATTGTTAAGAGGCTGATCATCGCAATCAAAGTGTTTTCAAGCCCAAAACGCTTACCAATCGCTGGTGCAATAAACGCCCCAAGTGCAAAAGTCAGCATCGGCACTGCGCCAAGCCAGCCGATTTGGGTTTCGGAGATATTGAGCGCTCCTTGAACCACCGGCGCAATAGAACCTAGCGCCACAATCGGCGAGCGCATATTGGTCGCCAATAGAATCATGGCACATAACACCAGCCAAAACGTAAAGCGCGAAGAGGGCAGCTGAAACGGTGCAGGAGTATCCATCTGAGAGGGTAAAGGCAAATCATTTTGCACATTAGGAGAGGTAGACATAGCAGCACGACTATTATTAGAATAAGAAAAATAACACGTCATTAAACAGCGCCGAAGAGTCGTCGCTTGCAAAATAACACCAGAAAAATCTCACAAAGAAGATGAGTGAGACAAAAAAGTAGAATGTCGAAATATTGGCAGAAAGCAATTCATATGAACTTGCTGCCTTAACGGGTAAGGCAATATGAATATACATAAGTAACGATATGGAGCAATAACACTGCGCCATAAAAAATAGCGCCAGCCCTTTTTTTATAAGGCTTGACGCTATTATAAGAACAAATAATGACTAAATACTACCAGCGTATGGTAACAAGCAGACTATTTACACCGATTTGCCCAATTGAGCCGCTTTTAAAGCGTTCTCTTGTTGTTCGGCGATGAGAGAATCGCATTTATTAGGGTCATCACCACAGTATGAGCATTTTTCATTGCCCATCAATTTGGCAACACCGCCACAAGACCCTCTAAGCGGCTTTTTGTTGACCATATAACCGATACCCATAAAGATAAAAAACAGCATAAATACGGTAAAGGTGATAGCAAGCATGGGAAGCAGTTGGCTAAGCATAGAGGAAACCTCGCATTAAAAATAGGACGGTTATCTGTGTGATAACCTCTTAATAGTATAGCAAAAATTCATCTTGTCCGTTTGAGCTTCTCAGCTTAGTAAAATAATTTAAAAGAGATGCAGTCAGTCCTAAATAAAATAAATACAAATATTATAAAGCACTACTGGGTTAATTTTTCTTGCTTGCTGTGCCCTTTTAAAAGTGCATCAACTATAGCTTATATCGGTGTTTTTAGATTTAGCTAGATTTTTTATCAGCACGTAATGCTTGCATAGCAGGTGTTTGCACCACTTGCCAATCATCAATGCTGTCTGCGGCTGCTTCTATACCCACACCATCTGCCAATACGACAAACAGTGCCGCTATGTTTTGCTCTTTGGCAACGCTCAATGCTTTTTTATAAGGCATCGCGGTCAATGCGGTTGCCCAAGCATCAGCCAGCGCGACGGTTTCTGCTGCGACCGTTACCGATGGCGCACCACCTACAATCGGCTCTCCTGTCGTCGGGTCAATAGTATGACTGTAGTGCCTACCAGCAAAGACGACCGAATTACGATAGTTGCCAGAGGTCGCTAGATGCATACTATTATTGATATTCATTGGTTGGCGAATCACTGCCATCGTTTGCCGCTCGCTGACCGTACTACCCTCAATCGGGGCATCAATCGCAATTTTCCATGGTTGCTGTTGCGCACTGATGCCAGCGGTTGCCACCTCACCGCCAATCTCAACCATGTAGTTGCGAATTTGGTAATGGTTTTTTAGCACATCAGCGATGACATCGACACCGTAGCCTTTAGCCACTGCTGAAAAATCAAGCTCGATGCCATCTTTGGCTTTATAGATGGTCTTATCTTTTTGAATGACACTGTCAAAGTCGACCAAGGCTTTGGCTTGCGCAATCTCCAATGTGGTAGGTGGGCGTTGTAAACGCTCAACGGTCATCGTGCTACCAAAGCCCCAAATATCTACTAATGGCATCACTGTAGGGTCAAAAGCACCACCTGATAACTGATACACTTGTCTTGAGGCAGCCAAAACATGACTAAAATCTGCATCGATGGTAATAGGCTCATCTTTGCCTAATTGATTAAATTTAGAGATGGTAGAGTCGGCTTGATAAGTGGACATACTGTCATTAATATCTTGCAAGCGCTTATCGATGGCTACTTGTATGGCTGCTTCATCAGCGCCTTTAGGCAACTGATAGCTAATATGGTAGCTGGTACCCATGGTCTCACCGCTCAGATTATTATAATCTGGCGTTTGCTGGCAAGCAGTGAGGCTCAGCGTACCGACGAGACCAATAATGCCATATAGGGTGGTAGTATTATTTTTATTAGCAGACAAGGAAGACATTAAATTTTTCATAAACTCTTTTCTATAGCATCAAGGGATGAGTGGGGCTTTAGCCAAGCGTTGCCTATTTTACACCCCTTAGTGCTCATAACGCCAATAACTATAAAATTGCAAAGTTCAGCGAGCGTATGAATAAATACTTAGGGTGTGTCGAACATTCATAAGTGCGCCCCAATGTATTCATACTTGTTATTTCACTTGTGACTTGCGTATCAACTTATAGAGCTTTGGTGGCGATAATCGATTGACCCTTGTAGCCAGTTTTTCTTGTTTGCCACCAATGATAATATATTCTTCACCTTTGGTGAGTGCCTTGACGACTTGCTTGGCAAAATCAGCTGCTGTTAGGCCATTACTGGTCGCTTCATCCATTGACCCTTGCGCACTACCATCCCCTGTCAAAGCGTTGATAGAAACGTTGGTTTGAATAAACCCTGGAAATATCGTTGCCACTTCTATCCCTTGATCATATAGCTCAGCTCGCAAACTGTTGGCCCACATATGCAGGGCTGCTTTGGCAGCACCATAAGCACCGCGATATTGTGTACCAAGTAGACCTGCGACACTTGATATCATCACTATTTTGCCGCCCCCTTGTGCCAGCATATCTGGCAATACCAATCTGCTTAGACGCGTTTGTGCAAAGTAATCTATCTCCATGATTTGTCGCTCGACGTCTTCAGTGGTATCCATAATAAGCGCGCGTTGACTGATGCCTGCATTATTGATGAGCCAATTGATTTTTCCTGCTTGAGCGATAGCAGAATCATAGGCTTCTTTTGCTTGCTCGGCATCGGTTACATCAAAAGGAATAACGATATGGTGTTTGCTGTTTTTACAGCGGCTTTTTACTATTGCCAATTTTTCTTTATCACGTCCACTTAAAATAATACGGGCGCCGCGTTTGGCAAAGGCGATGGTTAATGCTTCGCCGATACCGCTTGACGCGCCTGTTATCCAAATGGTTAAATCTTTATAGTTGGTTTTCATAGCAATCCTTTTCGTTTCGCCCATAAAAAAGAGCCTCAATTGAGACTCTTAATTTAGCATATATTATTCTGTTCATTGTGGTTGCTTAACGATTGCGCTTAACCAACCAGATTAATCAACTTTTTTAACCACCAAAGTCATCAAGCATGATGTTTTCGTCTTCCACGCCTAAACTATGCAACATGTCGATTACCGCCGCATTCATCATCGGTGGCCCACACATGTAGTATTCACAGTCTTCTGGGCTTGGATGGTCTTTTAGGTATTCTTCCAGTAAGACGTTATGGATAAAGCCTGTATAGCCATCCCAATTATCTTCTGGAAGTGGATCTGACAATGCCACATGCCACTCAAAGTTAGCAAACTCTTCTTCTAGCTGATCGTAATCTTCAACGTAGAACATCTCACGAATAGAGCGGGCGCCATACCAAAAACTAATCTTACGATCAGAGTTTAGGCGTTTAAGCTGATCGAAAATGTGCGAGCGCATCGGTGCCATACCAGCACCACCACCGACAAATATCATCTCAGCTTCCGTCTTTTTGGCGAAGAACTCACCATAAGGACCAGATACGGTGACTTTATCGCCAGGTTTTAGGCTAAAGGTCCAAGAAGACATTTTGCCTGGTGGAATACCATCAGGACCGCGCGGCGGCGGAGAAGCAATACGAATGTTAAATTTGATTAAACCTTTTTCATCCGGATAGTTGGCCATTGAATAGGCACGGATAACAGGCTCATCGACTTTCGAGACGTATTTAAAGATGCCAAAGTTATTCCAGTCGTCTTGATATTCTTCTGCAATATCAAAGTCTTTATAATGCACTTCATGCGCTGGCGCCTCTAACTGTACATAACCACCAGCACGGAAGTTTACTTCTTCGCCTTCTGGGATTTTAAGTACCAATTCTTTAATAAAAGTGGCAACGTTATCATTAGAGATAACCTCACATTCCCACTTTTGCACATCAAAGAATTCAGGATCAATCTCAATTTTCATGTCTTGCTTAACGGCTACCTGACAGGCAAGACGCATATGATTGCGAATCTCACCTTGAGTAAAATAGCCCTCTTCGGTGGGCAGGATAGAACCGCCCCCTTCAATAACGCGGCAGCGACATTGGGCACAAGTACCACCACCACCGCAGGCTGAAGATAAAAATATACCTTCACCAGCCAGCGTTTGTAGTAGCTTGCCACCTGCTGCTGTTACCACGTCATTGTCGGGATTATCATTGATGTGAATGGTCACATCGCCTGAACTGACCAGTCTTGAGCGCGCCGCCAAAATAATGGCGACAAGGCCCATGATGATCAAGGTAAACATAGCAACGCCACCAATCGCCGTAGCGTAATCCATGGTAGGTATCCTTAATCTATGGGGCAGGGGTGCGGGCATACGTCAGTGCGTTTTGTCCCGAACCCCTACCTAATAAATGAATTAAATAGGTCAAATAGCCAATTATGGTTTTACTCATAAAGGCTGAAATAAACAAGCGCTTAAATCGACATGCCACCGAATGACATAAAGCCAAGTGACATCAGACCAACCGTAATAAAGGTAATACCAAGGCCTTGTAGCGGCGCTGGAATGTCTGAGTATTTAAGTTTTTCACGGATACCGGCCAATACGGTAATGGCGAGTGCCCAACCAAAACCAGCACCAAGACCATATACCATCGATTCACCAAAGTTGTAGTCACGCTCAACCATAAATAGCACACCACCTAAGATGGCACAGTTGACCGTAATCAGTGGTAAGAATATCCCAAGCGCGTTGTATAGACTTGGCACAAACTTATCCAAGAACATCTCTAGAATTTGGACGACGGCAGCAATGAGACCAATATAACTGAGTAGACCTAAAAAGCTTAAATCAATATCAGGGAAACCTGCCCAAGCGAGCGCACCATCTTTAAGAATGAACTGAAACAATAAATTGTTCAGCGGTACAGTAAGCGCCATAACGAAAACGACAGCGACTCCAAGACCAATAGCAGTAGAGACCTTTTTTGATACCGCTAAAAAGGTACACATGCCTAAGAAATAGGCCAGCGCCATGTTTTCAATAAAGACTGAGGTTATAAATAAACTAACATAATGTCCCATTAGTGACCGCCCCCTTGAGCCATGCCTTTAGACTGCGGCTTCATTACAAATTCAGCATCTTCAACCTGTTCTGGTTTCCATGTACGGATAACGACGATAAACAAGGCAATGATAAAGAATGCTGACGGTGGTAGTAGCAATAGACCATTTGGTACATACCAACCACCATCAGTTGCCGGTTGCAATAACGTCATACCGAACCAGCTGCCTGCGCCCAAAATCTCACGGATACTGGCAACAAACAGTAGTACGGCTGAATAACCCAGACCGTTACCGATACCATCCAAGAAACTTGGAATAGGCGCATTGCTCATAGCAAACGCTTCAGCACGACCCATGACGATACAGTTGGTGATAATCAAACCAACGAATACTGATAAACCTTTACTGACATCATAAGCGACGGCTTTTAATATCTGATCGACCACAATAACCAACGAGGCAATAATCGTCATCTGTACAATAATGCGAATGCTTGATGGGATTTGCTTACGAATAGTAGAGATAAAGAAGCTTGAAAATGCCGTTACCAAAGTCAACGCCACACTCATAACCAATGCATTAGCGACGGTAGTCGTTACTGCTAGAGCGGAACAAATACCTAATATTTGCAAACCAATAGGATTGTTATCAAAAATAGGGGAAACTAAAATACTTTTTGTATCAGCCATGTTAAGCCTCCTTGCCGTGTGCTGCTGGTGCTATCGATGCCAGCTCGGTTACGGGATGCGTCTCTTGTTGAATAAGCTTTTGACTCGCTTGCTTATCAGGGTTCTCAATGGTTTGACCACTTTCTTTACGTAGAGAATCTAAATAAGGCTTATAACCTTGCTCACCTAACCAAAACTGAATCATGTTACTGACGCCACGACTGGTCAAAGTTGCACCACTGATACCATCGACCCAATTTTCTTTGGGACCTGACGTGGCAACACCAGTGGCAACCGCACCGTTTTCATCATAAGAATGAATACCAGTCCACATCGCACGCCATTTTGGCTCTTCGATACGAGCACCTAAGCCTGGGGTTTCTTTATGCTCATAAAAGCTGATGCCTTTGATGGTATTCATATCGCCTTCAAGTGTTAAGAAGCCGTAGATGGTGCCCCAAAGACCATAGCCTTGAATCGGTAACACGATTATTTCGGGTTTACCAGCATCGTCGTTCTTGACATAGACTTTCGCGTATTTAGGCTTACGACCAATACTTGCAGGGTCATTAGCCCCTAAGTCGTCGCTCAATGCTTTATTCTTAGTGGCTTGACTGGCATCATAAGTATTACGATCAGCAATACCAACGGCTTTTAAGGCCTCATCATCTAAGTAATTGCCTTTATTTAAATCGACAATTTCAACATTGAAGTCTTTGAAACGCTCAGCCACATCTTCATTGGTATCAGTTTCTGGATCAAACATGCCAGCCGCGACCAAGATGTTCTTATTGCGATCCAATTTAGCATTCTCAACTTGTGCTGGCTTCAAGCCAACGGCTGCTGCTGCAACCAATACTGAACACACCAAGCATAGCGTCAACGCTACGATGATGGTTTTCATATTATTGCTTTTAGGCTTAAGGTTACTTTTGGGCTTGGACATGGCGAAGCCTCCGTGCTGTTTGGCGTTTAATATTTGCTTGGGTGACAAAATAGTCAAACAATGGCGCAAATAAGTTAGCAAATAGGATGGCAAGCATGATGCCTTCTGGGAAGGCTGGATTGATGACACGAATCAATACCGTCATAAAACCAATCAAGATACCGTAAGCCCAGCGACCTTTGTTGGTATGGGCTGCTGATACAGGATCAGTTGCCATAAATACGGCACCAAAGGCGAATCCGCCGATCACTAAGTGCCAGTAAAATGGCAAGCTCATCATCATATTGTCTTCAGAGCCAATCATATTAAAGATAAGCGATGTGGCAACCAAACCAACCACACAACCTAGCATAATGCGCCATGAAGCAATACGCGTCCAAAGTAGGACAGCAGCACCCATGAGGATTGCCAATGTTGATACTTCACCGATACTGCCTTGCATGTTGCCTAAGAACGCATCACTCCACGTGATAGCATTGCCATAAACATCGACAAAATCTTGTGGGACGACGCCAAGTGCGGCAAGTCCAAGTGGCGTGGCACCTGAGAAACCATCAACCGCGGTCCATACTGAGTCGCCTGACATATAAGCAGGATACGCAAAATATAAGAAAGCACGACCTGATAGGGCAGGGTTAAGGAAGTTTTTACCCGTACCGCCGAATACTTCTTTTGCCACAACCACACCAAAGATAATACCTAAGGCAACTTGCCATAATGGAATATCTGGTGGCAGACATAGCGCAAACAGTACAGAGGTAACAAAGAAACCTTCGTTGACTTCATGACCACGGACGACGGCAAAGACAATCTCACAGAAAATACCGACCGCAAAGGTGACGATATAAATCGGTAAGAACTGCATCGCTCCGTAGACAAAGCTTGCCCAAATACTTTCTGGGTTATAGCCCGCCATACTGGTAATAATGGTACGCCAGCCTTCAGGCTGCAAGCCAAGTTTATCGATTGCAGTCAATGCTTGATGACCGATATTGTACATACCCCAAAACATCGCTGGAAAGGTACATAACCATACGGTGATCATAATACGCTTAAGGTCAATACCGTCGCGTACGTGTGATGAGGCGTATGTCGTTGAGCCTGGTTGACGCAAAAACGTATCAAACATCTCAAAGATGGCATA